>Ga0256404_1002614_pt1 | contig 39286 bp, 33 predicted proteins | sample RumenRJG_01DNA_FD_185990 | JGI IMG/M metagenome (GOLD analysis project Ga0256404, IMG submission 185990) | Bovine rumen microbial communities from Lethbridge, Alberta, Canada - RJG_01 | ecosystem: Host-associated > Mammals > Digestive system > Stomach > Rumen | place: Canada: Alberta | collected...
GCTTATTAGCCGTTAGTGCATTAGGTTTAACAAGTTGTGGAAGTCAAGGTCCTAAGGGTGAAAAAGGCGAACCTGGAATTCAAGGAAAGCAAGGAGAACCTGGAAAAGATGGAAAAGATGGCGTAAACGGTAAAGACGGAAAAGATGGAGCACCTGGAAAAGATGGAAAAGATGGAAAAGATGGAAGTAATGGTGCTGATGGCAAGACTGCCTGGAGTAATACTATTCTTCCTAGTGTTGGAGGCTATGTAGTTCCAAGTGTAGGAAGTGCTGTTGAAGGAGCAGATGTCACTTTTACAATTCACGTTGAAGACGAATATACTTTAACTGCTTTTACTCTTAATGGGACACCTTATGAAACGGTAAGTGATGAAGACGCTAAGACATTAACCTGTACTGCTAAACTGGTCAGAAATGGCTTTGTAGTTTTTGCAAATTTTAAAAAACTCAGTGCAGAAGCTGATAAAGATACTATGGTCGATCCAGTAACTGGCGAAGCCTATGATACTCTTGATGCTGCCGTTACCGACGGAGTTGGTCAAGTCAAACTCGTTAAAGATAGTAGTGTTAATAGTGTAAATGTTAGAGATGGGGTTAATTTAAAGATTGACTTAAATAACAACAATTTAGCGGTTGAAGAAAATAAAGGCTTTGAAGTTAACTCTGGTGGTACACTTGAAATAACTGGTAAAGGTACATTTAAAGAAGCTAATCCTTATTATGCTCCAATTCTTATAAATAATACTGATCCAACAAAAGAAAGCAATATTATAATTGATAAAGACGTCACTTTAGAAGGTTGGGCTGGTATTTTTGTAAATCAAAACCCAGTTAACAATAATAAAGACTATAAAGTCAACATTGATGTTAAAGGTAAAATCAATAGCGTTAAAGATAATACTGGTGCAGCTGGACATGGAATTTATGTAAATGGTTCAATTGTTGGTGAATCTAATTTAATTAAAGTCCATGTCGCTTCAACTGCTGAAATCAAATCTGAAGGAGTTGGATTATATATCGCTGGTAAAGCAGATGTTACTATTGAAGATGGCGCAACAATAACTGGCAAAAATAGTGCAGTTGAAATTCGTGCTGGAAAATTAACCATTAACGGCGGAACATTCACGTCAACAGCCACCACATTTACAGCAACAAAAAACGGAAATGGAACAACTATTGAAGGCGCAGCTCTTGCTGTTGTTCAACATACCACTAAACTTCCAATAGATGTAACTGTTAATAAAGGGACATTTAAGGGTCAATTTGCTTTATATGGAGCAGATGTTCAAGAAAATGGTGATGAGGCATTTAATAAAGTTAAAATTACATTAAATGGTGGAACGTTTGTTACTACTTCAATAGTAGCTGGTGCTAAGCCAATTTATAAAAATGAAACTCCAGAAGAAGATGAATTTAAATCCTATCCAATTACTGGCGAAGGATATCAAACAATTTATGCTTCTGAAGTTAACACAAAAACTGAAGAAGTAGTAAATGATGCTGGAAATAATGAAACAATTGTTGTTAGCGAAGTTAAAGTGAATACAGAAGATAGTGATGTATTACATGCAGCCATTAAAGATGCTTTAACTAAAAAAGAAACCGTTGACAATAAAGAAACTGAAACTTCTAAAGTTGAAGTTACTCTTCCAAAAGGCGAGTTCCATATTAAAGATAATAATGGTACATTAGGAACAGTAAAAGATAAATCTTTTAGTTATATAGGAAGTGGAAAAGCTGAAGATACTTTGCTAGATCAAAGCAAGAAAACAGGAAGTGGAAACACTGAAGGTGGAGGCATGCTTGATTATAAATATGATGGCGCTAAATCTTTAGAGTTCAAGAATATGACTCTTGATTTTGGAACTGAAGCTTATAGTAGTTTTGCAAGGGTATCAAATGTTAAATTTGAAGATTGTATTATTAAAGGTCAACAATGGATTAGCGGTGGGAAATATCAATTTATTAATTGCAAATTTGAGCAAACTGGAGCTGATACCTATTGCGTTAATACTTATGGCGCAGAAGATGTTAAATTCGTAGGTTGCGAATTCTATAGTCACAGCAAGAGTAAAGCAGTTTTTTGTTATACTGAAGGAGCGTATACTGTAACATTTACTAGATCATTTGATAACTGTAAATTCATTTTTGATGGTAATGATGCTGAAAAATCTGCTATTATGATAAACCCTACCGCCTATAGTAATGTTAATACTTATGTTATTAAGGTTACAAATTGCCAAGCAACTGGTTTTAAAGAAAATGGAATTTCTAATCAAACTATTGTTGGGTTAAGTTCAAAGGAACCAGTTAGAGATAATATTACAATTACAATTGACGGAATACAAGTTTATCAATATCCTGTTAATTAAAATAACCCCTAATATTTAAAAGAGATTAGGAACACCTAATCTCTTTTTTAAGTCAATGAAAATCAACTATTTTTAATTTTGTCTAGATATTGTCAAATTTTTCACATCTATAAAATACGAAAATTTTAAATTCTACCTCTTTAATTATTTCATCATAATAATTTAATATTTGTTCGTATAATGTAAATAATTACACAAAACGAATTCGTAAAGTGTTAAAAATAACACAAAACGAAAAATATTCCTTTATGGTAGTGATTTAAATAACACTCTAGAATTATTTATTAAGCAAGAGCATAACCTTTAGTAGCTTTTGCAAGTTCTATAGAGTCTTTTTTGGGATTAATTAAAAATGTTTTTATAAGAAAGAGCAATGGCTGGAAGAGAAAGTGAGGAAAGTTGAAGTTTTGGTGCACGATACAAAAATGTAAGGGAGCGATCACTTTCAAGTTTTGAAATATTTTTTGCAAGTCCAGTCATTAAAAGTCTTACATCATGATGTTCGATTAAAAAACCTTGGTAAACTTTTATAAAATTACTCATACCACTAGTTTTTGAAACATCATCTATTGCAACTAAAATTTTTATATTTTTCTTTTTATAATATTCAAGAAGATTTTTAAATAAGTATGTATACTTGTAGCAGGTTTATCTCCTTTTACAGAAAAAGTAAATCCATGGAAAGAAAAAGAAAATTCTACTTTAAAAGATTTTATTTTAATTAATCCATTTTCATATAAAAGAGATGCCATTTGTTCAAGCATATTTTCACTTTGAGTAAGTCGAGCTACAACCCAATTATTTTTATTGTGGTAAATATCAAGGATATGACTTAATGTAACAGTTTTTCCACAACCTCTTGGACCAGTTAATATATAAATAGTATTTCTTGTTGGTTCCGCATCAAAATCATCAAAGATTGGTTGAATTATATAATCATTTTGTATGTAATTTTCGCCTATTTTTCTAAATGATACTAAGAACGGATTTTTCATAATATACCTTATAATTGCTATTTGTAGTATTAATTTAACAAACTTTTTCAAGAAAGTTAAACTTTGTTATACTTCTTTATACTTTCTAAAATTCATTATACTTTTTAAAAAATGATAGGATTAAATTTAATGAAAATTGAAAATTATTGGATTTTGAAATTGAAAATTATTGGATTTTGAAATTGAAAATTATTGGATTTTTATTGCAATATATTTATAGAATCAATAAAATAAGTACAAAGGATAAATAAATGTATTACAAACGTTATATAGAAGAAATTCTTAAAAGAAAATTAAAATCCTCCGGTGCAGTGCTTGTTACTGGACCTAAATTTTGTGGTAAAACTACAACGTCATCTTTGTTTGCAAAGAGTATTTTTAGATTAAATACGGAAAAAGCAATTTTAAGTGTTAGAATTGATCCAAAAATTGCTTTAAAAGGTGAGATACCTCATTTAATTGATGAATGGCAAGTTGTGCCAGATATTTGGAATTATGTTAAACAGGATTTGGATATTGATTATGTTTTTGGTAAATATATTTTGACTGGAAGTTCAACTCCTAGCGATAAGAAAACTATTCACCACTCTGGAGCAGGAAGAATATTTACTTTAAAAATGCGAACGATGTCTCTTTTTGAATCTAACGACTCAAAAGGATTAATTTCACTTCATGAACTTTTTTTAAATCCAGATATGGATATATCTTTTTATGCAAATGAAGGATTTAGCTTACAAGATATTGCCTATTTAATTTGTCGTGGTGGATGGCCTCTTTCGATAAACAATGATCATGAAATTTCACTTGATATTACTAAAAACTATTTTGAAAACTTGTTTAATTTTGAAAATAGTGGAAATGAAAAATTTAGAAATAAAAATCCGAAAATTTTTAAAATAATTTTAAAAAGCTATGCAAGAAATGTTTCAACTGAAGCGAGCCTAAATACGATGATGGAAGATGTTAAAAAACGAAATGAAAGAACAATGGACTATAAAACATTTGTCAAATATAAGGAAGCTTTAGAGGATTTATATATTATTGAAGATATGGATGCTTGGAACCCAAATTTAAGATCAAAAACTTCAATCACTTCAACACCAACAAGGCACTTTAGCGATACATCGATTGCTTGCGCAGCTCTTGATTTATGTCCAGATGATTTAATTAATGATATAAAAACATTTGGTTATTTTTTTGAAGATTTTGTTGTTAGAGATTTAAGAGTATATTGTGATTTATTTAATGGAAATATTTATCACTATAGAGATAATGCGGGTTTAGAATGCGATGCAGTTATTCATCTAGATAACGGTAACTGGGCCGCAATCGAAATTAAATTGGGAAGTGAAGAATTAATTGAATATGGCGCAAAAAGACTTAATGCTTTAAAAAATAAAATACTTACTAAAAGTAATTTATCTGCTCCAATTTTTATGGCTGTTATTGTGGCTTGTGGCTCACTTTATAAAAGAAAAGATGGCATTTTTGTAATACCAATCAATTTATTGAAAGCATAAAAATATTATTTTTTATTTTTAGTTTTATTCTATTAATTTTTGCTTTCCTATTTTTAATTTTTAACCTTATAAAGTGTGCAATTTTATGCTAAAATACTACTAGAAATCGATATTTTTTAAATAAAAATCATCGTAAGAAATCTTGGAGGGACCACATGTACCAGAAAAATGAATATATTTTGCATCGTATTTATGGCGTTCTTTGTGTTGAAGATTATGAACAAATGGAATTCGATGGAAATAAAATTGATTATTATGTATTGTTTTCACCATTTAGCCAAAACAAAACTGCCAAGATTAAAATCCCAATCGAAAATTCAAAATTGCTTTCTCCTTTTCCAAATGGAAAAGAAGTTGAAGAATTATTACATAAAGTTAAAACAATAAATGCAAATTGGATTAGTGAATCTAAAAAAAGAATAAAAATTTATGAAACCGTTTTTTATGAAGCAACAATTCCAGAGATTTGGAGTTATCTAAAAGCTTTAAAAGAACATAAAGATATCGTTAAATTAACTATTAAAGACCGTGATTTTATGAGAAGAGCTGAACAAATTATATACGGGTTATTTTCTATTGCTTTAAACATGGATTATAACGATGTAGGCGACCTTTTGCTTTCAAAGGAGAAGAATTAATTTGCTATCAACTTTAGAAATTGTCTTAATTTCTATCGCTTCATTTATATTAATTTTAATTATTTTATTTTTACTCATTGGATTTTTCTTTTTTAAGGGAACTTTTTCAAGAATCGATCTAAATAAATATCATAAAAAAGAGCAAAAAGGATTAGACGACACTGTTAAACTTTTAATTGATGAAGAATTTATAAATAATCATCATTTTGAAGAAATATTTATAAAAAGTAATGACAATTTAAAACTTGCCGCTAACTTTTTAAAAGTAAAAAATAAATCACATAAATATGTGATATTTTTTCACGGTTATCGAGGTTCAGTTTTACTTGAATGGTCAAGTTTAATTCATCTTTTCTATGACCATGGATACAATATTTTAGCAATTCATGAAAGAGCAAATCATGATAGTGAAGGTAAATATTTTACGATGGGACCAAAAGAAAAAGATGATCTTGTGTGTTGGGTAAATTATCTTTCAAGTTTTGATAAAGATTCAAAAATTTGTCTTTTTGGTCATTCAATGGGTGGACATATTGTTTTACTTGGTCTTAAAGAAAAACTAAAAGACAACGTAAAATGTGCGATTTCTGATTGTGGATATGCTTCTTTAAAAGATGAAATAATTTTCACTGGGAAAAATTTAGTGAATTTAAAAAGCACTAAATTTTTAGTATCAATTGGTGAACTTTATATCAAGATTTTTCATAAAATGTCGTTAAAAGAAACAACAATGGACTCTCTTAAAAAAGCCAGTATTCCAATTTGTTTAATTCATGGTAGTGGAGATAAATTTGTGCCTTTTTATAACCTTGATTTAAATTACAACGCAATTAAAAAAGGAACCTATAAAGAAAAACATGTTTTTATAGGAGCAGCTCATTGTTCTAGTGAGTCTTTAGATAGCAAAAGATATCACAAAATTGTTTTAGATTTTGTTGATAAATTTATTGATTAATTTTTTAATAAAAAGAGTATTATAATAAAAAAAGAGGTGCTTTATGAAATATTGTATTCATTGTGGTCAAGAATTAGATAGCGATGCAGTTTTTTGCACAAAATGTGGCAAAAAACAAATATCAGAAAATAAAGGTGTTAAGCAAGAAAACGAAGGACTTGCTCTAGGAATCTTTTCAATTGTTTTTTGTTGGCTTCCAATTCTTCCTTTTGTTTTTTCAATAATTGCTATAGTTAAAGGTAGTAAACACAATGTTTTAGGAACATTAATTTGCGGATATATTGGATTAATTTTATCTATTGGCTTTTTAGCTTTCCATATATTTATGATTGTCGCAGTTTTAAGTGGAATGCTTCCAATGCTTATTGAATATCTTAGCCGTTTAGGAGAAACTTATTTTCCTAACATGCAAAATTATTTAAGTTCGTTTTAATTTATCTTGCGATATCTAAAAATTCAGCTGGAATAACTTTTTTAATGTCATCAACTTTAATTTCAATGATTTCGTTTACTTTTCCAGCACTAAAATAGATTTTTTCAAAGTCAGTGATTGAATAGTCAAAAACTGTTTTATAAAGTTTTTTCATTCCAATTGGAGAACAACCTCCATGAACATAACCACTAACTTTTAATAAATCTTTTAAAGGAATCATTGAAACACTTTTTTCATTGACCGCTTTGGCGGCTTTTTTTAAATCAAGAGTTTTACAAGCTGGAACAACAAAAACATAATAATCATTACTTTTTCCAATAGTTACTAAAGTTTTAAAATCTTGATTTGGATCAATATTTAAAGTTCTACAAACTTCATTTGCCGAAACAAAAGGATCGTCCGTGCATGAAAAAACCTTATATTCAATATTTAATTTATCAAGAATTCGCATGACATTAGTTTTGCTTTCCATTTTGTTCCTCATTTTATACAAAAAAAGCCTCCTTATGAGGCTTATTGTTAGTTTTCTTTAGTTGATTTATTGAGGGTTCGATATGCTCTAGCACTCATTCTAACTTTGTAAGGTTTACCATTAATCTCAATTTGATATGTATGTAAATTTACATTCCATCTTCTACGAGAAGTTCTTAAACTGTGGGATCTAGTATTACCAGATAATGGACCTTTTCCTGTAATAGGACACACTCTTGACATTTCGTTTACCTCCTTTAAATCAGCGTGTTTTATAATAGCACTTATTAGTAGGTATTTCAAGTGATTTTCACTTTTCGCTTAGGTCTAGCCTATTTAAATAAATATTTTTAGATAAAACACGAATTTTTTGCTAAAAATTTGCTTATATAAATCATAGCAAATTTCTCCAAAAAATATTTGATTTTTTGATTTTTTATTTCTTTTATACTTCTTCATTATGTTATAATTTATTAGTATTTTAGGACTTAAGTGTAAATGGATTTATTTGACATATTACCTGCGAATTATTTTTCGATTTTTGCGGGGAAAAATAAAACAATATATAGTGAAAGTTTAATTGTTCTTTTTGAGCTACTCCAAAATGACGAAGCTTTGATAAATAAGCAAGATTTTTTAAAAGCCTTAAAAGATAAAAGAGCCTCTTTTGTTGAAAAATTTGATTACAGCGAAGAAGATTTAAATGATTTTGGAGACGATGAAGCTCTTTTAGTTTCGCAAAGTGTTTCAAGTAAAGCCGCTTTTATTATTAGAAGATTAGAAGAAACTGGATGGATAAATATTGCAATTGATCCAGAAACTTTTGAAGAAACGATTGTTTTACCACAATATTCAATTGCCCTTTTAAAAGCATTTAACGATATTATTTCTGATGAAACCGCACCTTATTTATCTCTTGTTCATTCAACTTATAGCGAGCTTAAAGTTGAAGATGAAGAACCAGATGAATTAATGTATGCAACGCTTGCAAGGTGCTATGAAAATACTAAAAAATTAAAAGTCGAACTTATAACTCTTATTCACTCAATTCGTATTTTCCAGACTAGACTTGGGAAAACTTTTGATACCAACACAGTTTTACATTCTTATTTTGATGTATATAAAACAAAAATCAGCGATCGATATTATCATCCCTTAAAAACTTTTGATAGTGTTGCAAAATTTAAAAGGCCAATTATTAAAATTCTTGAAAAATGGGTATCAAATAAAGAATTAAGAGAAAAGCTTGTTTCACAAGCTGCATTAATTGCTTCTAACAACAATAAAAAAGAAATTGAACGAGATGTAATCGAAAGAATTAATTATATTAGTGATACTTATGAAACAATTAATGATTTAATTGCTTCAATTGATAAAGAAAACAGCCAATATACCAAAAGTAGTGCAAGCAAAATTTTATACCTTAATAATTCTGATCGAACTATTAAAGGTCATCTTGAAAATATTTTTAAAACCTACGCAAAAAATACTACAAACGGAAGAGAACTTGCAAAAATTCTTTCAATGATGCAAGACTGCTCTGGATTTAGCGAACAAGGATATATTGATTCGGAATCTGTTTCACTTCCGCTTTTAAGAAGAATTAAATTTGATGGAACACCACTTGAAATAGTTGATTTTGATGAAGCAAGTGCCTTCATTATGGATAATTTCTTAGAAGAAACCAAAAATATTTATACAGATGAAAGAATTTATGAATTTATGGAAAAAGCCTTTGGAAGCGATAAAGAAATTACTTCAAAAGATATCTTACTTTTAAATTTTGATGCTTTTATCTGTTTAATCTTAGCAACGCTTAAAAAAGATGATGAAGCTTGCTTTTATGAAGTCACCGTTGTCGATGAGCAAAAAATTAAAAACGGCGACTACATTATTCCAAATTTAATTTTTACTAGAAAGGAATGAGTAATATATGTTTGAAGAAGAATTTATTAAAATCCCTGTAAGCGACCAAAGAGAATTCCCTCATGTTGTAAATACTTTACTTTTAAAAGGTTTTGTAGTTCGTGATATTTTTGATCAAAGAGAAAAAATGATGCGAACTAATCAAGACTATCGTTTTATTGAAAAATATTTTTCTTTAATTGAAGATTATCTTAAATATAGTGGATGGCATATCGAAAAAGATGTTATCTCTGGAGTCGTTTGTCTTACAAACGACTATGAAGAAAATCGTTTAAGACTTGATAGAGAAACTTCGCTTTTACTTTTTGCTCTTCGTTTAATTTTTGAAGATGAAAAGAAAGAAGGCTCACAAACTAGCGATGCAGTCTATATTACAACGGCTGGATTAATTAAAGCGATGTTTGATCATGGAATTACTATGCCAGGTAAAAAACTTGGAGGAAGACAAATTTCTAAATCTTTAAGATTTTTAGCAAATCATAATGTTATTTCAAAAGTTAGTGGAAGTTATGATGAAGGAAATGTTAGTTTTTATATCCTTCCTTCAATTATATATGCACTTGATAACAATAAAATTGTCGCTATGAGCGAAGCAATTGATAAAATCAATAATGAGACAAATAATCAAGATCTTTTAAATAACGAACAAAATATGGAGGGTAGATATGAAAACAATAACCAAGATAAGAATAATTAATTGGCATTATTTTTGGAATGAAACAATTGATGTTAAACCTATTGTTTTCTTAACTGGTGTAAATGGTAGTGGTAAATCAACTTTAATTGATGCTATCGAAGTAGTTTTACTTGGCGACACTAGTGGAAGAAGTTTTAACAAAGCTGCTTTTGAAAAATCTAGCCGTACTTTAAGAGGTTATTTAAGAGGTGAAATTGGTGACGATGTCGACAATAATGGGTTTAAATATTTAAGAAATGGAAGATTTACTTCTTACATTGTTCTTGAAATTTATGATGATGCAAATAAAGAATACTTCTTAATGGGAATTGTTTTTGATTCCTTTGAAGATGGCTCAGAAGAGCATCACTTCTTTACTATAAACGACAAAATGCCAGAAAATGGCTTTGTTAACAAAAAAGTTCCACTTGATTATAAAAAGTTAAGTCAATTTTTAAGTGAAAATTATAGTGGAAATTATCAATTCTTTGATAGCAATAGACAATATCAAGAATATTTAAAGCGTAAATTAGGTGGTTTGAAAGATAAATATTTTTCACTTCTTAAAAAAGCTACTTCATTTACTCCAATTACCGATATTACTTCATTTATTACGCAATATGTTTGTGATCCTCAACAAAATATTGAACTTTCACACTTACAAAGCAATATTTTAAATTATAAGCGTCTTGAAAACGAAGCTGAAAATATCAAAAAACGTGTTGATAGATTAACTGAAATCAAAAATTTATATGATATTTTTAAAGCTCACAAGGAAAATTTTGAAGTTTCAAAATATATTCTCGAAAAATGTGAGCTTGAAGCTAGCAAGTTAAAACTTGCTGCTTATAAAGATGAAGTTTTGAAATGCTCAAAAAGAGTACGTGATATCGAACTTGGTATTGCAGAATATAATGGAAATCTTGCAGAACTTGAAAAACGTCGTTTAAGAATTATTCAAGATAAAGCCGATAATAATACTATTCGTTTAACAAACGAATTAATAGAAGAGAAAAAGTCTACTGAAGATAAAATCGCTGCTATTTTACAAGATGAAGCCTTGGTTAAACAAAATCTTTTAAAATATTGCAACGAATATCTTGCTTCAACTGAATCTTTAATGAATGAAGTTTCCTCCATTAACAAAGATTTACTTGATGATGATCGAAGTAGAGAATTAACTGAACTTGAACATGACGCTAAAAAAGTTAACGATTTATGTATTTCTTTTAAAGAAATTGAACTTAGCAATGTCTCAGTTCTTAGTAAAGAAAAGCTTGAAAACTTTAGACAAGTTTTATCATCTTTTAAAGGAAAAATTTCTTCTTTAAGCGTTTCTGTTTCTAGAATTATTTTTAATATCGAAAAAAAGATTGCTTCTTTAAAAGATGATGAAGTTAATATCAAAAAAGGTAGCAAATCTTATGATAATCGTTTAGTTACCATCAAACATCGTTTAGAAGATGAACTTTTTGATAAATTTGGAAGGCGAATTGATGTTGATATTTATGCCGATTTAATCGACATTAAGGATTTAAGTTGGTCAAATGCTATTGAAGGTTTCTTATATGGTCAAAAATTTAATTTATTTGTCGAACCTAAATATTTTTTAGAAGCTTATAAAATTCTTAAAAAATTATTACTTGAATATAAATATTACGGAACAAGTTTAGTTGACCAAGAGCGAATTATTGAGAAAAATTATCTTGCTCAAAATGGCTCGTTAGCAGATGAAATTATTACAGATCATGAAGGTGCAAGAGCTTACACCAATTATTTAATTGGAAGACTTTATAAAGCAAATTCGATAGAAGAAGCAAGAAGTACCATGAATGGTATTACTAAAAACTGCGATTTATACCGTAATTTTTCTCTTCAACAAATTAATCCTCGTTTATATCAAGAATCATTTATTGGTCGAACTCTTGACAATCGTTTCTTAGTGGAAAAAGGCAAAGAATTAAAAGCCAATGTTGATAACCTTAACCTTTATAAAAAACTTCAAACTTTAATTAATAAAGCCAACGAATTAGAAGTTATTAATAGTAACGAAATTGCAAATGACTTTGTTTTAATTGAAAGAACAACTCAAATTGCCGGTTTAAAAAATACTATTAAATATATTGATGAACAATTAAAAGAACACGATACAACTTTAATTTTAAGTCTTGATAAGAGATTAAAAGATGTTGAACAAGATATCAAAGACTTAAATACAAACAAAGAACAATCTTTAATTGAAAAAGGAAATCTTATAAAAGAAATCGAAAACTTAAATAAAGAAAAAATTATTCAAGAAGAAGAAAAAATTAAAATTAAAGAAGAGAGTCTTAAAACTCAATATAATCCATTCCTTGTTGATGAAAAGGCCACCCCTTTATTTGAAGAAGAACTTGCTAAAGGTAAAAGCGTCCTTCAAATCTATCAAGACTACAATGTCTCACTTTCAAGACTTCAATATCTTGTAAATAATATTTTCAACCAAGTAAAATCACTAAGAAGAGATTATATTAATGATTATCATCTTTCTTATGATCCAAATGTCGATAATAACGACAAATTTGATGATGAACTTAAAGAATTTAGAGATGTTGAACTTCCATCTTATCAAGAAAAGATCAACGATTCTTATAATAAAGCTATTCAACAATTTAAAGATGACTTTATCTTTAAATTAAGAGCGGCAATTGAAGATGTCGAAGATCAAATCGAAAACTTAAATAAAGCCTTAGAAGCTTCACAATTTGGAAAAGATTCATATCGATTCACCGTTAAACCAAGTCAAGTCTATCGAAGATATTATGACATGCTTAAAGATGATTTAATTTTAGATGGCGATAAAGACGAAACCGAATTTATCAACAAATATAAAGATGTTATGGAAGATTTATTTAGGCAAATTGTTGATATAAATGACCGCGGAGATAAGACTAGCGAACTAATGAGCAATATTGAAAAATTCACTGATTATCGAAGTTATCTTGATTTTGATTTAATTGTTACAAATATTGATACCAAAGAAGAGCAAAGACTTTCAAAAATGCTTAAAAAAAAGAGTGGTGGCGAAACTCAAACTCCTTTTTACATCAGTGTTCTTTCTTCCTTTGCTCAACTTTATCATGTCCATGATGAAGGCGAACTTAGTAATACCATTCGTATTATTATTTTTGATGAAGCTTTCTCAAAAATGGATAGAAGTCGTATCAAAGAAGCCCTACGTTTATTAAGGAAATTTAATTTGCAAGTAATTTTAAGTGCGCCAAGTGATAAAGTTGCAGATATTTCAGAACTTGTTGACGAAACACTTGTCACACTTCACGATAAGAATAGTAGTTGCGTTAGATTATATGAAAAAAGACAAAAATAATTCATAATATTTCTAGGAGGAAGAAATATGGCTAAAAAAGTTGTCGCAATGATTCTTGCTGGTGGTAAGGGCACTAGACTTCAAGCTCTCACCAAAAAAATTGCAAAACCAGCTGTTTACTTTGGAGGGAAATATCGTATTATTGATTTTAGCCTTTCAAATGTTGCAAATACTGGAATTTCAATTTGCGGTGTTTTAACCCAATATGAATCGGTTGTTTTAAATAATTATATTGGAGATGGTGAAAAATGGGGATTTAATGGGGTTAAATCTTTATGTGTAGCCTTGCCTCCAAGACAAACCGAAGAAGGTTTAAACTGGTATATTGGAACAGCTGACGCCATTTATCAAAATCTTGATTTTTTAGATGATCAAGATCCAGACTACGTTTTAATCTTGTCTGGTGACCATATCTATAAAACAACTTATAACGCAATGATTGAATTACATAAAAAAAATAATGCTGCATGTACAATCTCGGTTATTGAAGTTGATTGGAATGAAGCCTCAAGATTTGGAATTTTGGAAGTTGATGAAAATGATAAAATTACAAAATTTGTTGAAAAGCCAAAAGAACCAAAATCCAATCTTGCATCAATGGGCGTTTACATCTTTAACTACAAAGAACTTAGAAAAGCTTTAATTGATGATCATAAAAACAAAGATTCTGAGCATGATTTTGGGAAAAATATTATTCCTACTTTCCTTGCTCAAAATAAATCTTTATATGCTTATCGATTTAAAGGATATTGGAGAGATGTTGGAACGCTTCAAAGTTTACATCTTGCAAACATGGAACTTTTACCATCAAAAAGAAACGATGAAACCATCGATTTTGATGAATTCCCAACAATATTTAGTGAAGATACACACTCTGCTCCACAATTTATTTCAGGCGAAGGAATTGTAAAAGATTGTTTAGTAAATCAAGGAGCAGTAATTCATGGAGATGTTTATCAATGCGTTATTTCAAATGAAGTTATCATTGAAAAAGGTGCTGTTGTTAAAAATAGTGTTTTAATGCCAGGAGTTACCATTAAAAAATGGGCTTATGTCAATAATGCAATTATTTCTCCAGGAACAACCATCAAAGAAAAAGATGTTATAAATAAAGATAGCGATAATATCGTTTTAATCGATTACGAGAGGAGTTTACAATAATATGAATAACGTAGTAGCTCTTGTTAACTTACATAGCCAAGTAAATTTAGGTCTTTTAACTAAAAATCGTCCAATGGCATCAACTACTTTTTTAGGACGTTATGCATCAATCGATTTTGCTCTATCAAATTTAACTAACAGCGGAATTGATGAAATTGGAATTTTAATTCAAGACCATAGCCGTTCAATAATTAAACACTTAGGCGGTAAAAACACCTATTTAAAAAATCCAAAAACTGGATTCCAAAATTTATTTTTAAATGAAAAAGGTTTATTAAATCCACAACTTAACACCGATATTCATAACATTAAAGAAAACGATTGGTTCTTATATGATAAAAACGTTAAGTACGTCATTATTTGTCCAGTTCATTTTTTAGGAAACGTTGATTATAACGAAGTAATGAATGAACACATAAAATCAAATAGACAAATGTCATGTCTTGTGGCTAATGTTTCAAATGCTGACGATCCATCGCTTTATAGGGCAATTAAGTGCACTGTTGATCCAATTGGCGATATTCAGAAATTTGAAATCAACGAAGGAAGAATTAAAAAAGCCACAATCTGCCTTGAAACCTATGTTTTTAATGCCGATTATTTAAGAGAAATGCTTAAAAAAGCTGATGATATCTCCGAATTATTCTCAATTAACGACCTAGTAAATTATCTTTCAACTTATATTGAAAAAGTTAACGCAATTGAATATAAAAATGAATTTAAAAGACTTGCTTCTTTAAATGACTACTATAATGTCACAATGGAATGCATCGATAGTTATAAAAAAATGGATAATACTTTATTTCTAAAAGAGTGGCCAATTTATACCTTAACTCATGATACTCGTCCAGTTTTATATGGCGAAAAATGTAAAGTAACCGATTCTTTAATTGCTAATGGTTGTACTATTGATGGAACTGTAAAACACTCTGTTTTATCTCGTGATGTTGTAATTGAAGAAGGTGCAATTGTTGAAGATTCAATTTTGTTTACTAATACCATAGTTAAAAAAGGTGTTCATATAAAAAACTGCGTAGTTGATAAACATTGCGTCTTTGAAAATAAAAAAGAAGTTGGTGGAACTAAAAACAAACCACTCTACATTCCTCAAGGGGCCCATATTTAAATTATGAATATTGTAATGGTTGCAAGCGAAGCTAACCCTATTTATAAAACTGGTGGTTTAGCCGATGTAATTTATGCTTTAAGTAAACAATTTGTAAAAATGGGACACAATGTTTCAATTGTTGTTCCTTATTACAAAAAATGTGGTAAAGCCTCAAAAATTAAAGCAAAACCAATTTTCAAACTTAAAGTTAATATGAATTGGCGAAACTTTTTAAGTGAAGTTTATAACGATGAAATCGATGGAATTGAATATTTTTTCATCTCAAACGACCAATATTTTGATCGTCCAAATTATTATGGATATTACGATGATGGAGAACGTTTTGCCTTTTTTAGTAACGCTGCAATCGAGCTTTTAAAGGCATTACCTTTTAAAGCAGACATTGTTCATGTTCATGATTGGCAAGCTGGAATGATTCCTTGCCTATTAAAAACAAAATTTAAAGATGATTTACTTTTAAAAGGAATTAAAACTGTTTTAACAATTCATAATCCATTATTTAAAGGATATTTTGGAAGTAGTTCTTTATATGATTTTTATGGACTTCCTTATTCTTTATATGAAAATGGTAGTGTTCAATTTGATAATCAAGTTTCAACGCTAAAAGCTGCTATTTTTTATAGCGATAAGATTTCTACTGTTTCTCCAACTCACGCCTATGAACTTACTACTCTTGAAGGAAGTAAAGGCTTATGGTATGAAATGATTTTAAGAAAAGATGATTTTGTTGGAATATTAAATGGCATGGATTATGGAGAATTTGATCCATCAAAAGATAAATTGATTTACCAAAAATATAACGTAGAAGATGCTCTTGAGGGCAAAAAAGCCAACAAAAAAGCCTTTTGCAAAGAACATGGCTATGATCCAAAAATGCCTATATTTGCAGTAGTTTCTAGACTTACAAATCAAAAAGGTCTTGATTTAATGTTCCAAATGGCAGAATTTGTTTCTAATAATAATGGAATTTTTGCAGTTTTAGGAAGTGGCGAAAAATATGCTGAAGATTATTTCAATGGCTTAATTGCAAGAAATCCAAAAAATACCTATGTCTATATTGGTTATAGTGATGAAATCGCTCATAAATTATATGCTTCAAGTGATTTCTTTATTATGCCAAGCGCTTTTGAACCTTGTGGACTTGGTCAAATGATTGCTCAACGTTATGGCTCTCTTCCAATCGTTAGAAGAACGGGCGGATTAAAAGATAGTGTCGAACCATATAACGCTATTTTACATAACGAACAAACAGCTGACGGATTTGGATTTGATAACTATAACGTAATTGATGCAATTTCTTCAGTTGCTTCAGCCTTCATGGTTTATAACGATAAAAAAATTCTTAAAAAACTAGTAGGAAATGCCATGAAACGAAATAATACATGGGCAAAAAGTGCTGAAAAATATATCGAACTATATGAGGGTGCTTTAAAAAAATAGATATTAAAAACTAATAAAAAAATCGCACGTGGAAACAAATTCACGTGCGATTTAATAATTGGAAAAACTTTAGAGCAAGCTAAATAGAGGTGACTTGCCAAGGAATAAATTTTCCACGATCTTGAAGAGTTTTTTAACCATTTCAACAAGGCCTCCACAACATGGAACTTCCATTCTAACAATTGAAACACTTTGAATATTATTGTTTTTAATTATCTCTGCTAATTTTTCACAATAATCAATCATATCAAGTTTTGGACAACTATTTAAAGTGATTTTGCCCTACATAAATTCTTCATGTAAATTAGCAAAAGCAAAGGCAGTACAATCGCTGCAATTAAAAGCTTTGCATTTTCAAAATAAGGTGCGTTTACATTAACTAATTTAATTTGACATGGCCATTGATTAAGTCTTGAAGTTGGTTTTTTATAAACGTGCTTAGAACAAGATTCTAAAATTTCTTCTTCAGAAGAGTTTTGATTTAAAAGCATTGCTCGACTTCCAGGACAACCTTCATGATGATGGTGAGCGTTTAAACTAACGCCACCTTCTTGCATTTTCTTTTTCATCATATTTTCTTTAACGACTTCTTCATTATATGGAAGAGCTTCTCTTTCAAAAAAAGTAATCGCACCAGTTGGACAAACCGGAAGACAATTTCCTAAACCATCGCAATAATCATCTCTTATAAGTTTTGCTTTTCCATTAATTATTTGGATAACTCCCTCCATACATGCACTTGCACAAGCTTCACAGCCATTACATTTATCTTCGTCGATGTGAATAATTTTTCTTTTCATGTTTTTCTCCTTGTTAGTTATTTTTTCAATAGTTGCTTGGGCAAACTTTTATCAATTTTATTAAAACCAAGATCTTTTAAAATCTTTATTGTTTCAGGATAATCTTTGATTATTCTTGAAACTAGTTTTGAAAAATCTACAATCTTTACCATAACTCCTCACTCATATAAAGATTTTAAAATATAAATAACAAAAAAATCGGTTGCAATTGCAACCGACAAAGTAATTTTTATAATTTTAGTAGTTTAATAGTATTTTTCTTATAGATTATTAAACCATCTTTTTTCATTTTTGATAACTCTCTTGAAGGAACACTTCGATCTACAAATAGATAATTGGCTAATTCTTGACGGTTAAAGGAAAGCTTGACAGTAGAAAAGTTTTGTATTTTTGCTTCAAGAGAAAAATAAAATAATAATTTTTCACAAATTGAGCGTTTAGCAATGGCTCTTAATTTTTGAACAAGATTTTGATTTTTAAAGGCAAAAATAATTAATAAATTATTTATTACATCTTTTTGAAAATTTGCCGTTGAAAGGCAATAATTTATAAGTTTTTGAGCGTTAATAAATATGACTTTTGAATCTTCAATAGCTTGCACATCGTTTAAAAGTTTTTGATTATTTAAAAAAGCATAGGATTCAGCAAAAATTTCTCTTTTATTAATTTCTCCTAAAATATATCGATTTTTCCAAAAATCATCACTTTGAATATGTAAGGCTCCATCGACTAAAAGTGCGATATCTTCAACAATATCTCCTTCGAAGAAAACATATTCTCCTTTTTTAAAAGAAGAAATTTTTGAGTTTGTTATTTTTAATAATTTTAAAATTTCTTCTTTTGAAATATTTTTAAATAATCTAGATTAAGCAATAGTATCAATGTAGTTTTCCATAATAATTTCTAGAACAATTATAACAATTTGCTTTAAAGCATAAAAAATAATGCTTTAATTTAGTTTCAATTAATAGTTAATTTTTCTTTTTTGTGCTAATATTAGGCGTCTAATAGTGAACTAATTTGTTATTTTATTTTTAGAGAGTTAGTGGTTGGTGAAAACTAATAAAAAATAACAAAATCTCATCACAATAAAAGTTAGCAAATAAATAAGTGCATTTATTAATTTAATAAATGAATTAAGGTGGTACCGCGTAAATTACGCCCTTAAATATAATATTATAGGAGCAATTTTTATGAGTTATGATTTTATTAATGTTGAGAAAAAGTGGCGTGAATATTGGGATAAAAATAAAACCTATCGTTGTGACACCACAGACTTTTCTAAACCAAAATATTATGTTTTAGATATGTTTCCTTATCCTTCTGGTCAAGGTCTACACGTAGGTCATCCAGAAGGCTATACTGCAACTGACATTGTTGCACGTATGAAAAGAATGCAAGGATTCAATGTTTTACATCCAATTGGTTGGGATGCTTTTGGTCTTCCTGCTGAACAATATGCGATGAAGATGAACGAACATCCTTGGGGTTTTACTGAAAAAAATATCAATCATTTTAGAGAACAAATCAAAATGCTTGGTTTTTCATATGATTATGATAGAGAAATTACGACTTGTGATCCAAAGTATTATAAATGGACACAATGGATATTTTTAAAGATGTTTGATAAAAATCTTGCTTATATTGCAGAAAAACCAGTTAATTTTTGTCCAGCTCTTGGAACCGTTCTTGCAAACGAAGAAGTAATTGATGGAAAATCCGAAAGAGGTGGCTATCCGGTAATTAGAAAACCAATGAAACAATGGATTTTGAAAATTACGGCTTATGCCGATCGACTTGCTAACGATTTAGATTCTTTAGATTGGCCAAAATCAACAGTTGAACTTCAAAGAAACTGGATTGGAAAATCAAAAGGAACAGTCATAACTTTTAAAGTTAAAGATAGCGACAAAACTTTTGAAGTTTTTACAACAAGAGCCGATACTTTATTTGGTTGTTCTTATTGTTGCCTTGCTCCAGAACATCCACTTGTTAAAGAAATTACAAGCAAAGATAGAGTGAAAGAAGTCGAAGAATATATTAAACTTGCAAGTTCAAAAAGTGATTTAGACCGTACTGAACTTAATAAGGACAAAACTGGCGTATTTATTGGGGCTTATGCAATAAATCCAATAAATAACGAAGAGGTGCCTATTTTTATTGCAGACTATGTTCTTGGAAGTTATGGAAGTGGCGCAGTTATGGCAGTCCCAGCTCACGATGAAAGAGATTATGTTTTTGCCAAAAAATATAATTTGCCAATCAAAAAAGTTATCGAAAGTGATGTTTCAAAAGAAGCCTATATACTTGATGGAAAACACATCAATAGTGATTTTATAAATGGATTAAATATTGAAGAGGCAAAAGTTGCAGTTACTGTAAAGTTAATTTCCTTACATAAAGGCGACTTTAAAGTTAATTACAAACTTAGAGATTGGTTATTTTCAAGACAAAGATATTGGGGCGAACCTATTCCAATTTATCATTTGTGTGATGGATCTTTAAAGAGAGTAAAAGATGAGGATTTACCTTTGGTTTTACCAGAAATGGATAAATATGAACCAAGTGGAAATGGCGAATCTCCTCTTGCAAGACTTAAAGATTGGGTTAATGTGGAAGTTGATGGAAAACATGCTCAAAGAGAAACTAACACCATGCCTCAATGGGCTGGAAGTTGTTGGTATTATTTAAGATATATTGATCCACATAATGATTTTGCTTTAGCTGATAAAAAACTTTTAGACCATTGGCTACCAGTTGATCTTTATGTTGGCGGACAAGAACATGCTACTTTACACTTACTTTATGCAAGATTTTGGCACAAATTCCTTTATGATTGTGGAGTTGTTTCTTGTAAAGAGCCATTCAAAAAATTATTCCATCAAGGAATGATTCTAGGATCAAATGGTGAAAAAATGTCGAAATCGAGAGGAAATGTTATAAATCCTGATGACGTTGTAAATAAGTTTGGAGCCGACGCTTTAAGACTTTATGAAATGTTTATGGGACCTCTTGAAGCCTCACTTCCTTGGAGCGATAAAGGCTTAGAAGGTAGTAAGAGATTTATTGATAGAGTTTATCGAATTATTGAAAGCGAAGAATTTAATTCTAAATTTAAAGACACAAATAATCATGAACTTGATTATGTCTATAATTTTACGGTTAAAAAAGTCACTGAAGACTTCGAAACATTACAATTTAATACCGCGATTTCTCAAATGATGATCTTTATAAATGAAGTTTATAAAGCAAAAGAGATTTATCTTCCATATTTTGAAGGATTTATTAAGATGTTTGATTGTATTTGCCCATTTATTGGAGAAGAAATTTGGAATAAACTTGGTCATCATGATTTGATAACTTATGAAAAGTGGCCAACTTATGATGAATCTAAACTTGTTTTGAGTAATATAAAGATGGCGGTTCAAGTAAATGGTAAACTAAGAGACACCATTGAAGTTTTAAAAGATGAAGAAGATGAAAAAGTAAAAGAAGTCGCTTTAAATTCTGAAAGCGTTAAGAAAAATATCCAAGGGAAGGATATTATAAAAGTTATAGTTGTAAAAAATAGAATTATAAATATAGTGGTGAAATAATGAATATTGCTGAGAAAATTTCAAATGAATTAAATTTAAAACTTAGTAGCGTCGAAAGTGCTATTAAACTTTTAGATGAAGGAGACACAGTTCCTTTTATCGCACGTTATAGAAAAGAAGTAACTGGAAATCTAACCGATACTGACTTACGTAGTTTAGAGGAACGTCTTATTTATCTAAGAAACCTTGAAAGTAGAATGGATGTTGTAATTAAATCTATCGATGAACAAGGAAAACTTAATGGCGAATTAAAAGATAAAATTCTAAATGCTAAAACTCTTGCTGAAGTTGAAGATTTATATCGACCATATAAGCCAAAAAAGAAGACTAGAGGCTCAATTGCTCGTGAAAAAGGTTTAGAAAAACTTGCAAGAACTATTTTTGAGCAAAGATATGTGACTGATTTTAATAAATTCGCTTCTTCTTTTATTAATGAAGAGAAAAAAGTTTTAACAAAAGAAGATGCAATTAATGGTGCGCTCGATATTATTAGCGAAGACATCAGTGATAACGCCGATGTTAGAAAATATGTAAAACTTTTTATCTTTAATAATGGCTACATCACTTCAAAAGAAATAAAAAAAGACGAAAAAGATACCTATGGTTTATATAAAGATTTTAATGAAAGAGTTAAATTTATTAAAGCTCATAGAATTTTAGCCCTAAATCGTGGCGAAAAAGAAAAATGTTTAAAAGTTAAACTTGACTATCACGATAATGTAATTAGTGACCACTTTAAAGATGAATTTATTAAAAAAGAAGTTTATCGAGACTTACTTGAAAAAGCAATTGATGATAGTTTAAAAAGACTCATTTTCCCAAGTGTAGAAAATGAGATCAGAAGCGATTTATTTTCAAAAGCCGAAGATAAATCCATCATTGTTTTTAAGAAAAATCTTTATCAACTTTTAATGTATCCACCTTTAAAAGGTAAAAAAATTCTTGGATTTGATCCTGGATTTAGAACTGGTTGTAAATATGCTTTAGTTGATGAAAATGGCGTTCCAAGTTTAATTGGACATAGCTATATCACAGCAAATTCTCAAAAAGAAATCGAAAGATCAATTAATGAACTTACAAATTTGCTTAAAAATAATAAAGTTGACTATATTGCTCTTGGAAATGGCACTGCTTCAAGAGAATCAGAAGTTGTTTTAAATAAAATTATTAAAGATAACTCTTTAGAAACTAAAATTTTCATTGTTAATGAAAGTGGAGCTTCAGTTTATAGTGCTTCAAAACTTGGTGAAGAAGAATTTCCAAAACTTGCTGTTGAAGAAAGAAGTGCAATTTCTCTTGCAAGAAGAATTCAAGATCCACTTGCTGAACTTGTAAAAATTGATCCAAAAGCTATTGGAGTTGGTCAATATCAACATGATATGGATGAAAATAAGCTCGATTTTAGTTTAACTTCAGTTGTTGAAGATGCTGTCAACCAAGTTGGAGTTAATGTAAATACTGCATCTATTAGTTTATTAAAATATATTTCTGGAATTTCAAAATCTCTTGCTAAAAATATTTTTGTTTATCGAACTCAAAAGGTTTTTAAAAATCGAGAAGAACTTAAAAATGTTAAAGGAATGGGCGCAAAAGCTTTTGAACAATGCGCAGGATTTTTACGAATTATTGATGGAGATAACTCGCTTGATAATACCTCAGTTCACCCAGAAAGTTATAAAGTTGCAAATTTAGTTTTATCAAAAGCAAAAGTTGATTTAATTAAAGACACCGATGAAGAAAGAGAAGAAAAATTAGCCCTTTTAAATAAAAATGAAATTATTAAAGAAACTGGAATTGGCGAAGAAACCTTAAACGATATTATTAACGAACTTAAAAAATCTGGAAGAGATGTTCGTGAAGAAATCAAAATTGTCGAACTTAATAACGAAGTCAAAGACATCAAAGACTTAAAAGTTGGTATGATTTTAAATGGAACCATCAGAAACATCATGGATTTTGGAATGTTTGTCGATATCAACGTTCACCTTGATGGTCTTGTTCATATTAGTGAAATTGCCAATAAATATATTAAAGATCCGGCCGAAGTTTATAGCGTTAACGATATCGTAAAAGTAAAAGTAATTGGTGTAGATTTAAAAAATAAGCGTATTGCTTTATCAATTAAGCAAGTTAATTCATAAAAAGAACCGTCCATATCTTATAAATTAAATTCAATTTCCCAAAAATGAATTAAAATCATTTTTGGGAATTTTATTTTAAACTTAAAAAAGTGCTACAAAGAATTTTTTTAAATCAAATAAGTTGTAAATTTAGACTAAATTCTTATAATTTAGTTGTTCACGGTACCTTTAAGGACTGTAGAAAGGAATTTATTTATATGATATTGACCATTGATATTGGTAATACATTAATTAAATTAGGAGTATATGAAGGCGACCATCTAAAAAGCGTCTACAAAATTACTACTAATAAAAATTTAAGTAGCGATGAATATGCTACTAAAATTTATTCAATAATTAATGAAAAAGAACTTAATGGAGCGATTATTTCATCAGTTGTACCATTTTTAACAAATGTTATTAAATTTGCAATTGAAAAAACTTATAAGATTAGACCTCTTATAATTAGTAAAGAAATTAAAACAAAACTTGCTATAAAAATAGACAATCCAAGCGAACTTGGAAGCGACCTCCTTTGTGGTGCAATCGGAGCTATTAAAAAATACAAACCTCCATTTGTCGTGGCAGATTTTGGAACCGCCACTAAAATGTATGTGGTTGATAAAAGTGGAAGTTTAATTGGTGGAATGATTACAAGTGGAATGAAAATTTCACTTGAAAGTCTAGTGAGTAATACCTCACAACTTTTAGAAACTCCAATTGAAAAACCAAAACATATAATTTCAAAAAATACCAAAGAATGTATCCAGTCTGGAATTGTCTATGGACAAGCTTTTATGGTTAGTGAATTTGCAAGAAGAATGGAAAAAGAATTAGGTTATGAACTTAAGCGAGTTTTAACTGGTGGATTTAGTGAAGTTATAAAAGATCAAATTGTTTGCTTTCATTATGAGCCAACTTTAACTCTTGATGGTTTATATGAAATTTATAAGATGAATGAGGAATAATTATGGAAAATAGAAAAAAAATTAAACAAATTGCAATCGATGCACTTTTTATCGCTCTGCTTGTTATTTTTACATTTGTCCCTTATGTTGGTTTTATTCAAATTGGACCAATTTCTTTTACAACAATTCATATTTTAGTATTAATTGGTGCTGCTTTTTATGGAATAAAAAGGGGCACATTATATGGTTTTATTTTTGGACTTTTAAGTTTAATTAAGGCTTTACAATTTCCAACAACTGTTGATTATTTATTTGTAAATCCGTTTATTTCAATTCTTCCAAGAGTGATTTTTGGATTAGTAAGTGGAGTTATTTTTGATTTATTAAGAAAAAAAGTTTCATTCAAAGTATTTGCAATTACTTTGCCATTTATTTGTACTATTTTAACTTTTTTTCATAGTGTAGTAACGCTTTCTTCTTTATATGTTTTTGGAATTAAAAATGTATTTAACATTTCAAGTTGGTTAGGACTTGGAAATCTTATTGAAGAGCTTTTATCAATTTATCCAACTTTTACAGGATTTATTCTTGCAAATGTCACTTTAGGAGCACTTTTTGAAGCAGTTAGTGCGGCAATTATTGTTCCTCCTATTTACTTAATAGTTAATAAAATTTATCATATTAATTGTTTTGAAAAAAATAATGAAAATAAACGAAAAGGAGCCTTTATGGAATACAAAAAATTAGTCAAAGAATATGAAACCGAAGCCACTAAAACGCTTCAACAAGTAATTCAAATCGATAGTGTTTATGATGAATCAAGCGTAAATCAAGAAATGCCTTATGGGAAAGGTGTTCATAAAATCATGGCTTTTATGCAAAAACTTGCTTTAAAAGATGGTTTTGAAGTTGATATGTGCGATGGACATTGTATTGAAATTTCTTGTGGTGAAGGAGATCATGTCGTTGGAATTTTTGCACATTTAGACGAAGTGCCAGTAAGTGGTGAATGGAAATATCCTCCATTTGGTGGAGAAATTCACGATGGAAAAATGTATGGTAGGGGAACAAGCGATGATAAAGGTCCAGCCATTGCAGCATATTATGCATTGAAAGCTTTAAAAGATAACAATTTAATTAAAGGTTTTAAAGTTAAATTAGTTCTTGGAGGAGATGAAGAAAGAGGCTCTTCTTGTCTTGAATATTATTTCCATGAACTTAAAAAGCCAGATGTAAGCGTAGGATTTACCCCAGATGGCGACTTCCCATTAATTTATGGAGAAAAAGGAATCAGGGATTATATTCTTCATGGGAAAGTCGATTTAACTCCAGTTTTAGCAATTAAAGCTGGTGTTGCGCCAAATGCCGTTATTGATAGTGCAATTGTAAAAGTTAAAGATGGAGAAAAATTAAAAGATTATTTAAAAGCTCATAAAGAAATTAATTATAAAATTTTAAGCGAAGATAAAGATGTTGTTGAAGTCGAATTTGTTGGAGTTTCAGCACATGGATCAACTCCCGAACTTGGAATTAATTCTGGAATGATTATGTTAAAAACTTTAAATGAAGTTTATAACATCTCACTTTTAAAGAAACTTTATGATTTATATGAAGATCCAAATGGAAAAACCATGGATGCTTTCTATGAAACTAAATATTTAGGTGTTACAACTTATAACGTTGGAATGATTAATTATGAAAAAGGTGAATTTAAATTTGTAGTTAATTTTAGATTCCCAGAAAATGTTGATAGTGACGAAGTTATTGATAAAGTTGGAAGTTTAGTTAGTGAACTTGAAGTAACTAAGGATAAACCTCAATCAGTCGTATATTTTGACCCAGAAACTACTCCATTTATTTTAGCTCTTGCAAAAGTCTATGTTGATGAAACTGGCGACACCATAAATAAACCAATGGCAATTGGTGGTGGAACTTATGCAAAAGAAGCTAAAAATATCGTTGCTTTTGGAAGTCATTTCCCTGGAAAAGAAGACCATATTCATGGTGCAAATGAAAAAATTGATATGGAAGATTTCTATTTAAGCATCACATTATATGCTCATGCAATCGTTGAATTAGGTAAATTAAAATAATGCGTGTCAAATACAAACAATGGGCAGTCGATTATTTAAAAGACAATAAAGTTAATCAATTTAATTTATTAGAAGACAACGAAGACCTTACTAAATTTATTTTAAGTAAGAAAACATATGTTGAAATTGGACCCGGCAAAGGAGAATTTATTCTTTCTCTTGCATCTAAATTTAGAGATTTAAATTTTATTGTAATCGAATTAAATAAGACTATTGCAGGAATTTGTCTTAAAAAAATTGATGAATCAAAACTTGAAAATGTAAAACTTGTAGCAGGAGATTTTTATTTATTTGCAAAACAAATTCCTGCTTCTTCAATTGAAGGAATATTTTTAAATTTCAGTGATCCATGGCCAAAAAGAAAACATGAAAATCGAAGACTTACTAGTGAAAGATTTTTACTAAATTACGCATATATTTTGAAAGAAAATGGAAAAATTTTTCAGAAAACTGATAACAAAGATTTCTTTGAATATTCTTTAAAGATGTATGAACGATTAAATTGGAAACAAACTGAAGTAAATTTGGAGTATAATGAGCTTGTCTATTTTGATAGTGAAACCGAATATGAACATAAATTTAAAAGTTTAGGGAACACTATTTATCGAGTTGTTGAAGCAAAACAAGAAAGTACAAAAATATTGGAAAAAGAACATGAAATACGCAATTTATTATAACTATAAAACTATTGGTGATGTCTTAATGATTGTTTTTGAAAGCAATGAAAAACCTGATAAAGTTGTTAAAAAAGGGGATGTAGTTAGTTTATATAAACAAGATAAATTAATAGGGATAAATATTTTTAATTTTAGTGACGTAATGAAATTAAAAGTTGATGGATTTATTCCATTAATCAATAAAAAAATGTTAGAAGTAATCAATGATTTACTTAAAAATGCTGATATTACTCCTCTTAAAGAACAAAAAGAATCAGGATATCGTATTGCAAAAATTGTTGACCTAGATGATCATCCAAACTCCGAACATCTTCACATTTTAAAAGTTGATGTTGGTGAAAAAGATTATTTAGATATTGTTTGTGGTGCTTATAACGCAAGAGTTGGTTTAAAATGCGTTTGTGCTCTTCCTTATACTTTTTTAGCAAATGGTCAACAAATTGTTCCTTCAAAACTACTTGGAGTTGATTCTTATGGTATGCTTTGTAGTGGAAGAGAGCTTAATTTACCAGGTTATGAAAATAAACATGGCTTATTAGAACTTGATGATAGTGCTCTAGTAGGAAGCGATTTTTATAAAGAAATTTAAGAAATAATTTTTTCTCTTTTAAGCGTTAAAACTTGACAAAGTTTTAACGCTTTTTTTTAAAAGAAAATCGAACAAAATTGTTATCAATGATTTATTTTCAAGAAAAGTTTCATTAATTTTCACAAATATTTTCATAGAATGTTATAATTAAGACAACTTGGAGGTGAATTTATGGATAACCTTAAGGAAAGAGCAACGATTTATGAAGTAGCCAAAGCAAGTGGCGTCTCACTTGCTACTGTTTCAAGAGTTATAAATAATAGTGAATCGGTTAAAGAAGAAACTCGTAAAAAAGTTATGAGTGTTATTAAAAAACTTGGTTATAAACCAAGCGGACTTGCTCAAGCTTTAGCAACTAATAAAACTACAAATATCGGAGTTATTATTCCAAGTGCAAATTATGTTTATATTGCTAATCTTTTAAATGGTATTTGTGAAGTTTGTAGAGATAAAGGTTTTAGTGTTTCACTTTATACGACCTCACATTCAAGAGGAGATGCACTTTCTTGCCTTGAAAAAGTGATTAAATCCCATGTTGATGGAGTAATTGTTTTTGATGATGAACTTAGAAGCGATGATTTAGAAGTTTTTGCATCTTATTCAGTGCCAGTTATTGCAATTAATAACAATTTTACTGCATCAAAAATTGGGTCAATCAGTTTTGGATATGAACATTTAATTAAATCTATTATTCAAGATTATTTTAATCGCGGTGATAAGAAAATGACTTTTTTACATGTTCATAATGCAGGTCGATTACTTGCCCGTGTAGAAAACGCTTTTATTAAAACACATGTTGATTGCGATAGAGAATATGACATTATGAATTGTGATGATAGTTATACAAGAACCTATCGTGATTTTATGGAAAGATTTAAAACTTCACATAAGGAATACGTTATTGCATATCGTGATTCTATCGCTGCAGCCGTATTAAATGCTGCAACTGATAGTGGACTTAGAGTTCCAGAAGATATTGAAGTTCTTTCAATTATTGGAACAAAATATAGTAATATTATTCGACCTCAAATTTCTAATATGTTTATCGATAATCAAGAAGTTGGGCGTCGAGCGATGTATATGTTAATTGATTTAATTAACAATAATCTTATTGAAAAACAATATAAGTTTGAATCTATCTATATTAAGAAAGATTCTACACGTTTTTAATTGTTAGATTATTTTAAATTTGTATAATATTTAAGGTATTTTAAGGAGATAAATATGGATATATATGATACTTTTATCCGTTCAATTTATGATTTTCCTATTAAAGGAATCAATTTCAGGGATATAACCCCTCTTTGTGCAAATGGAGATGCTTTTCACCAAGTTATAATGGATCTTAATAAAGAACTTCCAACTTATGATAAGTATGACAAAATAATTTGTGCAGAAAGTAGAGGATTTATTTTTGGGGCCCCTCTTGCTTCAATGAATAATAAAGGTTTAGTTCTCGCAAGAAAACCTCACAAATTACCACTTGTTGGTTTTAAAAAAACTTATAAATTAGAATATGGTGAAAACACCATCGAAATTCCAAAAGGAGCGATTAATCCAGGAGATAGAGTTATTATTCTTGATGATTTAATTGCCACTGGCGGAAGTGCAAAAGCGATGATTGATCTTGTAAGAGATGCAGGCGGAATTCCTATTATGGCTTTATTTTTAATCGAACTGAGAAGTTTACAAGGCTATAAAAATTTAAAAATTCCAACCAAAGCAATCGTAAGTTATGGTTTACATACTGGGGATTTACTTCAAATTGATAACAGTCATGAAAATTTATTAACTTTTGTTGATAAAGCAAGTGATGACGAACTTAATTGTAAAGATAAAAATGGCGATTTGGTCGTCATTAATAAGAAAAGTATCGTTTCTATCATTCAAAAAGATGGTGATGGAAGATTAACTTATGTTAGATATAGAGATTAGGTAGAATGTATGGCAAATATTATAGATGATTTAAATTGGCGAGGTTTAATTAAAGACTATAGCGACGAAAATAAGATGCGTGAGCTTCTTTCGACTCCACAAACAATTTATTGTGGTTTTGATCCAAGTGCTAAAAGTTTACATATTGGAAATTTTGTTATGATTTCCATTTTAATGAGACTTCAAAAAGTAGGTCATAGAATAATTGCACTTGTTGGTGGAGCAACCGGAATGATTGGCGATCCAAGTGGAAAAAGTAAAGAAAGAAACTTACTTGATAAAGAAACTGCCAAAGAAAACACCAAAGCAATTCATGATCAACTTGCAAGATTTTTAGATTTAGATAATCCTAAAAAAGGTCTTCTTCTTAATAACTATGATTGGCTTTCAAAATTATCTTTACTTGATTATTTAAGAGATTATGCAAAATTTTTTAACATTAATTACATGATCACAAAAGATATCGTAAAGTCAAGACTAGAGGCTGGAATTTCGCTTGCTGAATTTTCTTATATGACTCTTCAATCAATTGATTTTTTACATCTTCATAACTCTGAAGGCTGTAATATTCAAATTGGTGGAAGCGATCAATGGGGAAATCTAACAGCCGGACTTGAACTTATAAGAAAAGTTCAAAATGATGCCGAATGTGAAGTAATGACTGCTAACTTAATCACTAGAAGTGATGGTAAAAAATTTGGAAAATCAGAAGACGGAGCATTATTTTTAGATCCAAAACTAACTTCACCTTATAAACTTTATCAATTTTTCATCAATCAAAGCGATGAAGATAGTGTGAAGTATCTTAAAGTTTTTACATTCCTTTCAAAAGAAGAAATTTTAAAAATTGAAAAAGAACATTTTGCCGCTTTAGGTCAAAGAGTTGCTCAAAAAGTTCTTGCCTATGAAGTTGTAAAAGAAATTCATGGCGAAGAAGAAGCAAAAGAAGCTGTCAAAATGAGCGAATGCCTTTTTAAAAATGATTTTAATTCTTTAAAAGAAGAACAAATTGAAGAATTGTTCCCTAAATCAATGATTCACGAAATTAAAGATAACCTCAATCTTGTAGATTTATTAATCGAATCAAAAGCTGCTCAATCTAAACGAGAAGCTAGAGAATTTATTAAAAATGGTGCAATTTTTGTAAATGGTCTGCAAGAAAAAGATGAAAACAAAGTATTTACTCCAAGTGAAGCTTTATTTAATAAATATCTTATCCTAAGAAGAGGTAAGAAAAATTATTATTTATTAAAGTTTTAATTAAAAAACACTAAAAAAGGGAGCCTTGAGGGCTCCCTTTTAAATTGCTTAAACTATAATAATCTGTTGTAGTATTCGACGATTTGAGATTCTTGAATATCTTGTGGTAATTCATTTCTCTCTGGTAATCTTAAGTACTTGCAGGTTTTCTTTTCAGCATCAAGTTCAACATATTTGACGACTGGGTTATTTTTAGCAAGTGAATCTTTAATAATCTTTAATTCTTTACTGCTATCTTTAACACTAATTACATCGTTAATTGAACAAAGATAACTTGGAATATCAACTTTTTTACCATTAACGACGATGTGTCCATGGTTTACAAGTTGTCTGGCGGCTTTTCTAGTTGGAGCAAAGTTTGCTCTAAAAACTAAATTGTCTAATCTTGATTCAAGAATTCTCATGAATGAAAGACCAGTAATGCCTTTTGATTTACTTGCAATGGCGAATAATCTTCTAAATTGTCTTTCATTAACCCCATACATATGTCTAAGTTTTTGCTTTTCAGCTAATTGCTTTCCATATTCAGAGATCTTTTTCTTATCAGCACCATGTTGACCTGGAGCAGTTTGTCTTTTTCTTAATTCTTCTCCAGTTCCAAGAATTGAAAAACCTAATCTTCTAGATTGTTTCCAAACAGGTTTAGTATTTCTCATATGTTTACTCCTTTCTTTATATTTGCATATAAAGATCGGTTAAATTCCATTCTTCGACTGAAGTAATACGAGATTTCGCCCTTAAGCGTAGGTTACTTTACTCCCTTTTGGTCACTTCATCAGACAAGAAGTATTTAAATGCTTCACTTATATGCGTTAGTTACTATACAAATTTTTTCGATTATTTTCAATAGTTTTCTAGCTTTTATATAGGTTTTTCACTTAACAAGCAAAAATGCCTTAACTAATAAATGGGATGGTTCTTATAAATTCAATAAATTTATTAAAGCTTTCGCCGTTTTAGAATTCATTATAATTTTTACCTATTGAGACATTGTAATTGTTTAGCCTCTACCATAAACATAATTCCTGTATCCAAGTCTTATGTTTTTCCATGGAGTGTCTCTATTTACTGTGTAAAAATAAACGTTAGCTAACAACTCTATAAACTTATTTACAGCAACCGGGCTCTCGTTGTTAGTTAATGCTAAATTTCTTCCACCCGTAAAATTATTATAGCCATTGTCTTCTAAATAAGCATAAAGCATTAATACAGCAGTTGGTGTAGAGCAATTTGGATTTTAACTGCTCTTAAAAATTTGAGTATTTTTAAAGTTAGGCACATTGATAATATTAGTCTCATTTATGTAAATGAAGAATATGTATACAAATGAGCTGCTACATTACTTATTGAAAAGTATTTATCAGGACTTCTAACAATCTCAGAATATGATACTTCAAAAAAAGTGCATTAATTGTTAGTTTATCAAATTCAGTGCTCTTAATTATATTATTGTTTGAAGGATCATCTAATAGTTTTAAAACCCTTTCTATTTGTATAGCACACCATTAAATATGGTCGCAACTTTGGTATTAATTCCATTATTTAAGGCAAGTAAATCTGGTTGTTCTGAAGTCAAATTTTCTTTGAATGTTAAAAGATAAAACGTTTCTTTTACATGTTTGAAATTCTTAAGATTACTATTTTTTTCACTAAAAAGTTTTAAAGTCGTTTTGGCTATTGACTAATTTTTGGATAATATCGTTTCTTGATTTAAAACTACATAAAAAGCACAAACTAGAGACTACAAGCAAGATTTTGAATGTTTTGTTTAACAATTTAATATTTTATAGCAATTTTACATTTTTATAGTAATAACATTAAGTCACAAGGCATACATCATTTTATTTGCTTTTAAGAAACAAATTTTTTCAAAAAATAATTTTCTTTAATAATAGAAAATAAGTCCTTTTTAGTATAAAATACTAAATAGGTTGAAAAAAGAAGGTTGCAAGATATGAATAAATTAGAATTAATCACAAAACTTTTACTAGATGAACAAGATACTGGAAAAATCATTATTTTTGTAGTTATTGGACTTGTAATAACTATTTTGTTAATAACAGGAGTTTTCCTTTTTGATAAATATTATTTCCGCAAAAGAAGATGTAAAGCTCAATTAAAAGTAATGACAAGGAAATATGATTATTTAAATTCGCTTTTAACTGGTCAAGATTTTCAATATGTGCAAAGAATTGAAATCATTTCTAGAACCAATCTTCTTTATAGCGACATTTATTCAGCATATTTAAAGCGTTATAACTCAATAAGAGACAACGAAGAAAAAGATGTTGAAAACATCATTGGTGAACTTAATAGATTGCTTGATAAATCAAATAATAAAGAATTCAAAAAAGTTTATAGAAAAGCTCAAGTTATTCTTGGAAATTATGAAGAACTTGTAAATAAATTTAATAACGATCTTCTCGGAGTCATTAAACCAGAAGAAGATGCAAGACAAAATTCACTTGTTTTAAAAGATCGATTTAGAGAAGTTAAATCAAAATATAATTTAAAAGAAGACGAATTAATGTTTGTAAGCCAAACTTTTAATAAAGTATTTTCATTAATTGATGAAAAATTTACAAAATTTGAATCACTTATTGAAACTGCTGATTATGAAGATGCCAATAATATTCTTCCAGAAATTAGTGATGTTCTTAAGGTTTGCGATAAATTAATCGACAGCATGCCAATTTTAATTAAAAGATGTAATGAAATTATTCCAAATGAATTAAACGCTTTAAAAGAACACTATGATAAATTAATTGGAGAAGGCTTCCCTTTAAAACATGTTGGTTTTGAAAAAATTTATGCAAGCGTAAATGAAGGTTTAAAAGCAATTAAAGAAGATTTAGTCGAATTAAAAACTGCGAACATCGATAATAAATTAAATGATCTTGAAGATTTAATTAAACATGCTGAAGAACTTTTTGTTAAAGAAGAAAATGCTGCAAAAGAATATAACGAAAGAGTCGAAGATATTTATAGTGCATTTAATAATTTAGAAACTGAATTTATTAAAGTTCGTAACAACATGATTAAGTATTCTAAATATTATATTGTTGATGATGTCCATCAAGAAGAACTAAAAGACATCCAAAAAGAACTTGACGATGTTTCAAAAGATAAGAGACGTTTAGATATGTATGTTCACTCTCTTGAAAAAACTCCATATACAATTTTGGTCGTAAAAATGAGAGATCTAAACAATGGAACCGTTGATTTATTAAATAGATTTTCAAAATTTAAAGAATATTTAGCTTCCTTAAAAACCGATACCGAAGATGCTTTTAAAACGATTAATGAATTATATTTCAAATTAAAAGAATATGAAGCAACTTTAAGAAACTTCAATAATGAAGACTTTAGCGATAAATTCAATGATGACATCGACAAATCCTATAAGATTATTGATTTTGTTATCATTTTACTTAGAACTGTTCCAATTAATGTAAATCTTGTTAATTCTAATATGGTTGAATTAAAAGATAAGACCAATGTATTATTTACTAGAGTTAATGAAGCTAAAAAATATTATAAACTTTCAGAAGATGAAATTTTATTCTTAAACCGCGAAAGAATTAAATTTAGTGATATTAATATTCAACTTTCGCAAGCTGAAAGTTTATTCTTAAATGGTGATTATGCTCAATGTTATACAATGATTGAAGATGTAAAACATAAAATCGAGGCAAAAGATAATCTTCAAGATTAATAAATTTTATGATTTATTTTGATAATGCTTCGACTACCATGCCTCGAAAAGAGGTTCTTGAAGAATTTTTAAAATCTTCTAAGGAAAATTTTGCAAATCCTAGTTCGATTCATAAATTAGCCATGGAAAATAGCGCTAATATCGAACGAATTAAATTAAATATATTAAGAAATTTAAAACTTGACTCAAAACTTTATGAGGTTATTTTTACAAGTGGCGCAACCGAATCAAATAATCTTGCAATTCTTGGTTTTTTGTTAAGAAATAACAAAAGATTTAACCATGTTTTAACTTCAGTTTATGAACACGCAAGTGTTTTAAATGTCTTTAAAAAACTTGAAATACTAGATTTTAAAGTGGACTATATTAAAGTTAAAAGTGATGGCACTATTGATTTAGACGATTTAAAAAATCATCTTGATGGGAAGCCAGTTTTTGTTTCATTTATGGGCGTAAATAATGAAATTGGAACCATAAACGATCTTAAAAAACTTAGAGAAATGATTGGAGAAAGCAGTGTTTTTCATAGTGATCTTGTTCAAGCGATTGGAAAAGTCCAGCTTAATTTAAATCTCCTTGATGAATTTAGTTTTACAGGACACAAAATCTATGGTTTAAAAGGATGTGGAGTTTTAATTAAAAAGAAAAAACTCTTGTTAGATCCAATACTTTTTGGTGGCGGACAACAAAATAATTTAAGAAGTGGAACACTTGATTATCCATCAATTTCAGCTTTTAATGTTGCACTAAATCTTTTAATCAAAAATAGCGAAACAGAATATAAAAAAGTAAAAGAAATTCATGAATATTTAGTTAGTGAACTTTCAAAAATTGATGGGGTTAAAGTCCATGACTTTAAAACTTCAAGTCCTTACATCGTAAGTCTAAGTTTATTAAATAAAAAAGCCTCTGTTGTTGTGGAAGCTTTATCAAATAAAAATATTTTTGTGAATAGCGAATCGGCATGTTATTCAAAAAGAAGTGACAAAAGTTATGTTTTGGAAGCGATTGGTTGTGACGAAATAGAAGCCTCCAATCCAATTAGAATTTCTCTTGGAATTTATAACACACTAGATGAGGCAAAAACTTTTATTGAAGAATTTAAAAATATTTTAGAGCAGATTAGGAGTTAATATGAATTACAATTCAATTATTGTTAGATTTGGTGAATTATCTACGAAAGGGAAAAATAAAAAAGACTTTATTTTTTCGCTTGCAAGAGCTATTAGGCAAAATTTAAAAGCTTTTGAAGACAAATATTCAATGCTTATTCGTCATGACCACATATATTTGGATTTAAAAGAAGAAAATCTCGACATTATCAAGGAATTAAAAGAAATTCCTGGAATGTATAGTTTTTCGCTTTGTTTTAAAATTACCGACAATTTTGATCTTGAAAATATTGAAGATGTCGCTTTAAAAGAGATTCAAAGTGAAGAAGGAAAAACTTTTAAAGTAAAAACTAAAAGAGTTGATAAATCATATCCTTATACAAGCGATGATATAAATCGAGCTGTAGCCGCAAAGATTTTAAAAAATACCTCTTTAAAAGTTGATGTTCATAATCCAGAGATTCTTTTTTCAATTGAAGTTCATAGTGAAGGAATTTATCTTTTTACAAAAACAATTAAAGGAATGGGCGGATATCCAAAAGGCTCGATTGGAAGGGGATTAATGATGATTAGTGGTGGAATTGATTCCCCAGTTGCTTCGTATTTACTTTTAAAAAGAGGCGTTGAACTTTCCTTTATTCATTTTGCCGCACCACCTTATACAAATAGTGGAGTTATTGAAAAATTAGTTGATCTTTTAAGTGTTTTGACAGAATATCAAACAAAAATTAAGCTTTACATCGTTCCTTTTACAAAGTTGCAAGAAGAAATTTATAAATATAGCGATGTAGGCTATCCGATTACCATCATGCGAAGAATGATGTATCGAATTGCCTCAAAAGTTGCTAAACAAAAATTTATTCCAGTAATAGCGACTGGTGAGTCAATTGGCCAAGTTGCAAGCCAAACTCTTGAAAGCATGAATGTAATAAATGAAGTTACATCGATCCCTGTTATAAGACCACTTGCAACTTATGATAAAGTCGATATTATCGACATTTCAAAAAATATTGGAACTTATGATATTTCAATTAGACCTTTTGAAGATTGTTGTACAATTTTTGCGCCAGTCAAACCAAAAACTGCCCCAAAATTAGAAGTTTGTAAAACCATTGAAGAAAAATTTGATTATAATTCCTTAATAGATGAATGTATTAAAAATATCGAAGTAAAAATTATTAAGAAAGAATTTTAAAATCACAAAAAAAGTATGCCGAGTGGCATACTTTTTAATTCTTAAAATAATTTATTAAGCTTTTTTTGCAACTTCGACTAAAGCTTTAAAGTCTTCTGGATTATGAATTGCAATTTCGCTTAACATTTTTCTATTAACATCGATTTTTGCAAGTTTTAACCCATGCATGAATTTGCTATATGAGATATCGTTCATTCTGCAAGCAGCATTGATTCTTTTAATCCATAATTTTCTAAAGTCATTTTTTCTATCTCTTCTTGAAACATAAGCATATTTATTACTATGCATGACTTGTTCTTTGGCAGTCTTGAATAATAAATGTTTGCTTCCGAAGTAACCTTTAGCTTGTTTTAAAACTTTTTTTCTTCTTAAATGTGTAACATTTCCACCTTTAACACGCATTTTTGCTACCTCCTAGTTTTCTTGAATGAGATATTTAACTCTCTTTAAATCAGACTTACTGACTGATGTTTGTTTCATTAAATGTCTCTTTTGTTTGGTTGACTTATGTCTCATTAAGTGACCTACATAAGCGTGATGTCTTCTAACTTTTCCAGTGCCAGTGATTTTAATTCTTTTAAGTAAGGCACGTTTTGATTTCATTTTTGGCATAAAAATTTTTCCTTTCTCTTCCTACTTTTTAGTTTTGCTAACTATCGTACAAGTTAAATTTCTTCCATCTAGAACTGGTTTTCCATCAACTGTACCATAATCTTTAACGTAGTCTAAGAATTTATTTAAGACTGCTTCTCCAACTTCGATGTGAGCCATTTGTCTGCCACGATAGCGGACTCCGACTTTAACTTTATTTCCTTCTTGTAGGAATCTAGTAGCTGCTTTAACCTTTGTTAATAAATCATGTTCGCCAATTTGTGGTGTTAGTTGAATTTCTTTGACTTCAATTTTATTCTTCTTAGAATTTTGTTTGTTTTGACGTTCTTGTTTTTGTTGTTCAAAACGATATTTTCCATAATCGAGAAGCTTGCAAACTGGTGGTTGTGAATTAGGTGAAACACATAGTATGTCTAATTCATATTCTTCAGCTTTTTTAAGTGCTTCAAATCGACTTACGATTCCAAGTTGTTCTCCATTAGGTCCAATTAATCTAACTTCTGGAAAACGAATTTTTTCATTTACGAGATCACCATTATCCCTATTTTGTTTTGGCTTATGATCACGGTCCATATTGGGATTGTTATTAAATGTAGCTATAAATTACTACCTCCTTAAAAATAAAAAACGCACCGACAAGAAGTAGTGCGCTCATAATAAATAAAATAATTTAGTAGCTTTATTGACCAATTCACTAAATGAATCTGGTGAGAAGCGAGCGCATCTCTTTCTACGTTCTTAATTATCATACAAGGGGTTATCTCAAATTGCAAGTTTTTATTGTATTTTAGCGAGTTTTAACCTAAAAAAGTTTAAAATCATTAGTCTTTATAATTTAGTTACTTTAAAAAGTGTAAAATAAATGAAGTGAGGTCAATCTATATGGAATTTAAAGAAATTGAACTAAAAGATTTATATTTTGAAGCTAATAAATCTTTTAACAATGGTTGGGGAGTTTTAGCCGCAACTAATAAAGAAGGTAAAACTAATTGTTTAACTATTTCTTGGGGAACTTATGGTGAACTTTGGAATAAACCTATTTTAATCGCGTTTGTTCGGCCAGAAAGATATACTCATCAATTTATTGGAGATAGTGAATATTTTTCAATTAACTTTTTTGATGATAAATATAAAAAAGATTTAAGTTATCTAGGAACACATTCTGGAAAAGATGAAGATAAAGTTGCTCATGTTGGTTTTCATTATCTTAAAAATAAATACACCAGCTTTTTTGAAGAAGCAAATCTTGTTTTTATCTTAAAAAAACTTTATGAAGACGATTTTAAAAGAGAAAATTTCATTGATAAAAGTATTGTTAGCGATATTTATCGTGGAGAAAATAAACTACATTCATTCTATATTGGCGAAGTTATAAAAGTCTTAAAAAAATAAATATCAAAATTATTTTTTATATATGAGATAAATAGTGAAATTAAATAGTTATAATTAAGGATTTTTATGGTATATCAGATGACAAAGTAAGTGCAACAAGAACGAATAAAAAGTATTAATTCGCGTAAAAAATATTTCTAGTTGCGCTTAAGTTGTCATTTTTTTGCTTTTTTATGTTAAAAATGGTTAAATTAAGGCA
>Ga0256404_1002619_pt1 | contig 39240 bp, 35 predicted proteins | sample RumenRJG_01DNA_FD_185990 | JGI IMG/M metagenome (GOLD analysis project Ga0256404, IMG submission 185990) | Bovine rumen microbial communities from Lethbridge, Alberta, Canada - RJG_01 | ecosystem: Host-associated > Mammals > Digestive system > Stomach > Rumen | place: Canada: Alberta | collected...
GTTGCTCTCAGTCCGATGCTCAAACAGTTCCTGGACTTGAAGAGCAAACATCCCGATGCACTTCTGCTGTTCCGTACTGGTGACTTCTATGAGACCTACAAGGAGGATGCAGAGAAAGCATCCAAGATTCTTGGCATTACGCTCACCAAGAGCACCAAGACAAAGGATGAACAGGGCAAGCCTCTCGCTATGGCAGGTTTTCCGTACCATGCCCTCGACAGCTATTTGCCCAAGCTCATCCGTGCCGGTGAGCGAGTTGCCATCTGTGACCAGCTTGAAGCACCCAAGCAGACAGCAAAGCGTGGCATTACGGAAATGCTCACGCCGAATGCTGCCTTGGAAAAGGAGCAGAAAGCGGAACCAGAGAAACAGCAATCCTTTCATCGATAACCCTAAAAACGTGTAGAAAGTGACAGCATCCAGACAAGCTTATATAGATAAGTATGCAGAGTATGCCATGGAGCAAATGCGCAGATATGGCATACCTGCTTCTGTCACTCTTGCCCAAGGAATCATAGAGTCTGCCGAGGGAAAGAGTATGCTCTCCCGTACTGCCAATAACCATTTTGGTGTGAAGGGTGAGTTCAATGGCCAGTATGTCCGTGCCGACGATGACAAGCCTAACGAGAAGTTCAAGAAGTATGATAATGTCGGCCAGAGCTATGAGGACCATAGCAAAGTCCTCATGGGCGACCGCTATCAGAAATACACCAGGAATCTCTCGCCTGATGATTACAAAGGATGGGCTGCTGGCATCAAGGCTGGTGGCTATGCCACAGCCAAGAACTATGTCGGCACCATCGTTGGAGTAATTGAAGGTGCAAACCTGCAGAAGTACGACCAGATGGTGATTGAGCAAGCCAAGCGCGAGGGAAAGAAGATAGGCACCACAGACTACCGAAACGGAGCCGTGTCTGCCACTCCTGCACCTGTCGTTACGGAAAAACCAACTCCCAATGGCCTTTATTCCCTGCCGCTGAAACGAGAAGAGTTCATGCTTGTGACTTCGCCTTTCGGCAACCGTCGTGACCCAATGAACCACAGCAAGACTCAGTTCCATAAAGGGATCGACATCAGCTGCAAGAACGAGACACTTCTTGCTACAGAGAACAATGGTAAGGTCGTTGGTGTGAACCACAATGCCAATACTGGCGGCGGTAAGTCCGTGACGATTGAGTACAACCGTGAGGATGGCAGCAAGTATCAGACTACCTATATGCACATGTCAAGCATCGACGTGAGCGTAGGCGATACCGTCAATGCTGGACAGAAGATTGGCGTGTCGGGAAACACGGGAACCAGGACAACTGGCCCACATCTGCATTTCGAGGTCAAGACCGTTGCAGCTGACGGCACGAAACGGAACATCGACCCTGCAGCATACATTGCAGAGATAAGCCAGAAAGGTGGACTCTCACAGCAGTTGCTCCATAATGGTAAGGATTTGCTGGCCAGCTATAAGGCAGCCAATCCTGTTGCTCAGGAAACAGCCACTGCCCAGCAGCAGATTGACACGAATATGTCACCTGATGACTGGATGAAGAAACTCCTTTCAAGCGAAGACAGCGGTGTAGGTCTTGGTAACAGTGCAGACCCCATCATGGAAATGGCCATTACGATGTTCACCAGTCTCATGGCTCTGGCTGTCCAGATAGACAACAAGAGTGAGGAGCAAAAGATGCAAGCGGCAACAGATGCGGCAATCAGCAAGACCGTTGACCTTACATCCATGTTCCCAAACCTAAAGGAATGCAGCATCATGCTCAATGATGGCAAGCCCCTTCTTCAGGTAAACAATGGTATCGTAAACTTCTCTCATGAGTTGACCAATGCTGAAATGACCAGAATCCAGCAAGCTCTGGGCAATGCCAATCTTTCTGATGCTGAGAAGCAGCGTACCATAGCGTCAGTCATCAATGGCATCGTTGTGTCTCAGCAGATGTCACAAAACTACCAGCAGGGTGTGGAAACCCAGCAAAACCAGCAGGAGGCTGTCCAGCGTAAATAATTCTTGCTCAAAAAATAATTTGTCAAACAATCAATTCGTAAAACTATGATCAAGTGTAATGTAACAGTATGCGGTACCATCACGCGCTCCGCTCAGATGCGTACCAACAAAGACGGCAAGGCTTTTCTTGCCTTTGGTGTCAGTGTTGTAATTGCTGCCAAGTCAGGCATCAACAAAACCTTCGAAATCAGCGTGGCCAAGGATGGCGGCATGGACGAGCTTAACGGTCTTGCATCAGGCACTCGTGTTGAAATGACTGGTGTGCTCACTTTCCACAAGAAAGATGACACCATCTTCCTCAACATGTCCGCTACAAATGTCAGCACCGCCAACGTCTCTGCCGACGATTCCGTAAAGGGAGAAATCGAGTTCCGTGGAACCGTTGGAAACAAGATTGAGGAGAAGACCGACAAGAAGGGCAATCCTTATCTTGTGTTCTCCGCTTTCAGCAGCGAGAAGGATGGTGAAGGCTATTCCTTTACTTGGGTGCGCTTCATGCACTTCGGGCAGGGTAAGCCTGAATGGATGCAGGGCAAGTGTGGCATCGATGCGACTGGCGAGCTTCAGTTGTCCATCTACAATGACCGCCTCGATATGACTTGCCGTGTGGCAAAGCTTACCCAATGGGAGAAGCAGCCGTATCAGGGAGGTGAAAACAATGCTCAGTAGTTATGGCAGCCAAGAAGAATTACAACAGTGACGGCAGGTCAGCTGAAGACCGTACTTTAGACAAGTTCGCTGAACTGCTCATCGAAAAGCTGGAGACGATTCAGGCTGACTGGAAAAAGCCTTGGTTCACGGAAGGGGTGACAGCATCCCTTCCCAAGAACCTGAGCGGAAGGGAGTACAACGGAATGAACAGCATGATGTTGATGCTCCATGCCGAAAAGGAGGGCTTCAAAATGCCTGTATGGGCGACTTTCGACCGTATCACTGGCTTGAACTATGTGAAGGACAAGCAGGGAGTCAAGCATGAAGCCAAGGACAGTGAAGGCAACAACCTGCCTCTGGTGTCTGTCAACAAGGGAGCCAAAAGCTTTCCTGTATTCATCACCACGTTCACCGTTGTTGACAAAGAGACAAAGGAGAAAATAAAGTATGATGACTACAGGCAGATGACCGAGCAGGACAGGGAACGCTACAATGTCTATCCGAAGCTGTCTGTCTATAACGTCTTTAATGTCGAGGGGCAGACCAACCTGAAGGAGGCACGTCCCGAACTCTTCAAGAAGCTCCAGGAACAGAATGAGGTCAACCGTCCTGTGCAACAGGAGGGTGAAATGTTTTCTTTCCCTGCCATTGACCACATGATTGCTGAAAACAAGTGGATTTGTCCCATCAAACCTACTTATGGTGACAGTGCCTACTATTCCATCAGCAAGAATGAAATCGTGATTCCAGAGAAGAAACAGTTCAAGAACGGAGAGTCATTTTACAGCAACCTTGCCCACGAAATGGGGCATTCGACGGGTGCAGAGAATCAGTTGAACAGGTTAAAGCCAAGTGCCTTTGGTTCAAAGGAATACGCACGAGAAGAATTGGTTGCAGAAATGTCTGCCGCACTTGTCTCGCAACGCTACGGAATGAGCAAGACCTTGAAGGAAGACAGTCTGCCTTATCTGAAAGGATGGCTCAATTCACTCAAAGAAGAACCGGCCTTCATCAAGACCGTTCTTCAGGATGTGAAGAAGGCCTCTGGCATGATTAACCAGCACATCGACAAGGTTCAGATGGAGCTGGATAAGGCCAAGGAAGTAAAGCAGGAAACTGCCAATCAGGTGTCCGACAACTACGGAAGCTATGACATTCCCAAGTGGGCGTTACCATACATCATGAATGGTGATGCCAGCGGTATCAGCGACCATGAGCAGGAGCTGGTTGACAAGTTCCTTGAAAAGAACTTCCCTGACGGTTTCATCCCTGAAGTCGAAGAGGGGGAGGGTAAGGAACTCAACCGCTATCCGGCTTTCGGAGAAAGGAACGAGAATGCCCTGACAGATCGAGGCGAATCACCTTACCTTGCTGTCGATACCGTTTCCGTCAAGTTCAGTCCTGGGGGCTACATGGAAACCGTGTCAGATGATAAGGAAGATGGTCGTAGCCAAGAAGCTGCTACTGACAACCCGAAGGAACGATTGGCCGCTAAAGCTATTCCACAACCAGAGGAACAGCAGGAAGAAGTTCATTTCCATCGAGGACGTTAGCCAATTCTGTTTACTCTAAAAGATTGAGGGGAACTATCCATCACGGACGGTTCCCCTCTTTGACTAATGAACCAAAATCTCTTTATGATTAGAATGAGAGCGTTACACAAGTCTGGCGGTTTGCCTGAACAGGAGAATACTCATCGATACCTCCTTCATAGGAAGTGTTGATAAGCGACTCTTCTATTCCACGTTGTATCATGAGTGTCTTGATGTATTCGGCACGTTTCTGAGACAGACTGTTGTTGATGCGTTCATTACCTGTTGCTGAATCAGCAGCACCTGATATCCTGACCTTCAGATGATGCTTCTTGGCAATACGCGCAATCTCATCGATGTTCAGCAGCTGAGAGACCTCTGTCAGCTCATCCGTACCCAGACGGAAGAAGAAATAGATGGAAGCACCGATAGGCTCACCACCGTTCTTCATGGCGGCCAGATAGACGTCGAAGGCATGGTCATTGAGAGCGTCCAGGTCTTCGTCATCAGCATTGCCAAGACGTTTCTTCATTGCTTTCGGCATGGTCTCAGCTTTGCCGTCCCAGCCTTTGTTGTTCAGACGGGCGCGAAGCGAGTTCAAGCCAGAGTAGTCGTTACGAGGATAGAGAGAATGCTCTGTTTCCTTGTCTTTGTCACCGATTCGGTCCTTATAGAGGTCAAGCAGACCCTCTATCTCCAGTATCTTACGGTACTCGGCTTTGATGCGCTCATCTTCCTTGTGTTGAAGAGTGAGACGGCGGTTGCGGTCAGTCATACGACCAGCATAGTCCAGCAGCCACTCGTTCTGAGCCATATAAGGATTGGCATCGACGATTCGCCTGTAGCCAGCCTTTCCTAATCTGAATGATAGACCTGCAGAAAGTGTCAGCATGTTATCTCCGAATCTTGATGAAGTACCCACAGCATCGAAGTTCTTGGCAGTGGTCATTCCACTGAGTTCTGCCACCAGCTGCATTCGGTTACTTAGACGGTAACGGCACTCCAAGCCGTAGGATAAAGCAAAGGGATGACTGCCACTTGTATTGCCCGGATATGTACAGGCTGAATGCCAGTCTCTGTTGTATATCATACCTACACCAATGAAAGGTATAACGTCCCATCGGGACAAACCGAGGTCATTACAGTTGATCCCAGAGGTAAGGTTGTAGAGAAAGTCAGCATGAACGAAATGGTAGTCCATCGACTTAAACTCTCCATTCTTGAAGGAGAGTCCCTGATAAGCCACACGTCCACCGACTGCGGGTGTGAACCACTTTCCAATTCCAACCTGAAGAGCTGGAGAAAGACGGTCGAACACATCACCGCAGCCGATAGGCGATCCCAGAAAAGCAGAAGCCCCGCCCTTTACTTCAATGAACCAATTTCTACCCCAGTTGGCTGCTTCGCTTACATTCGTGAGATATGTGGGTTTCAGTGTCTGGAGATAATGCTCCGACGTGACACTTACCTGCTTACTGATACTGTCAGATGTCGTGATGACATCGCTTGCCTTAACTGTCAAGGCAGAAAGGCATATAGCGGAAAGTAATAGAATTTTTCCTGTCATAATTTTGATGTTTTTGAATTACTGAATTGGATGTTTTGTGAATACAATACTACATCTTCTTGCGCCTTCCAGAAGTCCGGCACATGCGTCTGGCCATAGCAAGAGAACGACGTGCAAACATACGTTCATCCTCGTCATCCTTCTTACGCCAGCCACCACCAGGGCCACCGCCCCCACCTCCATGTGTCTGGGCAATGGAAGTCGCCTGTTCCACATACTCGCACATTAGGGCAAGAGCGACCGTAGCCACATGGTTCCCGTCCGTTGCCAGTTGTTCGAGAAGTGTGTCACTGAAGACCTCTTTTGCTTCATCTGGCAGACGCTGGTAGCATGATGTGAACTCATGCATCATCGTTCCGGCAAGCAGCTCGTTCATAACGGCTCCCTTGCTGTGTGCCCAGTCCTGTTCAGATGCCGAAGCCTTTGCTGCCAACTCTGAAGCCTCTTGTTCCAGAGCCTCCTTGTCTTGACGAAGACTGTCAATCTCCTGAGCAGTGGAAGACAGCTTGGCTTCTTTCTCTGCCAGTTTTTCTTCCACAAGAGCCTTACGGTTCTCCAGATCCTGAATCTTCTGGGCAATCTCCTGACTGATGGCATCGCCATTCTTCTGGAGTTCACGGAGCGGTTGCAGTTCCTTTTCGAGACTTTCCTTCTGTGCGGTCAGGTTCTCAATCATGGTGGTGAAACTCTTCTGCTTTGTCATAGCAGTAGCCAGTTCCTTGTTCAGATCACTGATGGCTTTCTGAAGGTTGTCACGGCGTTCTTCAAGTGTATCACACTCCTGGTTGAGCCATCGGCGGTACGATTCGTTTGTGTGACCTCTGGCACCAGTCAGCATTTTACTTGTTCCACGCGCCAAACCCCACTTCCTGTTCACTTCCGCAAGCTCGTTATGTAGCTGCAAGATGAACTCTTTGTATTCAGGTTTGGTGTGTCCGTGAAAGACATCTTTATAGCTGATTCGGCCTTGGTCATTGACTGGCACGATGTCGCAATGTGCATGGGCAGTGGTCTCATCGAGATGCACTACGAAGCTAATGATATTCTCCTCGCCGAACTTACGTGCGACAAAGTTGTAGATATCCTTAGCCCATTGCTCTATCTCAGGCTTTCGCTGGACATCCTCGTTGCCACATTTTGCCTCGAAGTCCACCTCTTGATTGCCAAATGCCAGCTCCGTCATGCGGTCATGGGAGCCGCTGAAGACAAACTGCACGGCAGTACGGACATTGGGGTTCTTACGCCCGATGTTCGGGTCTTTGATGCCACGTGAGGCAAGCATTTCTGCCATACGTTGATCGAGCGGTCTTGACTTATCTACAGGAACCAACTTGCCACCGTTCACAATCTCGAAATTGAGGTGTTCGCGGCTTCGGTCGTAGTTCCCTTCCTTGACCGCCATGTCATAGCCCTTGTCAGTCCATCGTCGTAAGACTTCGTTGCTAATGTCACCGACACCTGAACTTGTCCTGATATCGATTACCTGTCGGTTCAAATTTGTATTAGCCATACATATTCATTTTATGGTTTTACATCCATTTTCAAGTATCGGGAGCATAGTAGAATACCTTATTTCAGTCCAAGGAAATCTGACCCTGCTTGCAGTTTATCTGGTCAGCCCACCGTTCGATGAAAATCGAAACGGGTAGTGGGCTTCCCGATACTTGAAAAATGTGGCACGTGCAAGCACGTCGCCTACAGTTTACTCGTCCCCTTTAGCGGAGTCCTTACGGAGCGTTTCACCTTCGGAGAATGCGTCAGCACCTTCGGAAGTTTTAGAAGCGTCCTGTGGCGATTCTGAGGCCTTCTCGGTACTTGCTACCGTAGCTGTGCTTCTAAGACTCTTGGGAGAGTACCCAGAGGGCTTAGGAGGGTTTACAAAGTAGTTGGATCCATTGGAGGGCGCATAGTGCTCGTAGATGCAGTCAAGAAGAGTAACCTCTGCCTTGGAGTACTGTTTGTTGACGGCATCTATGTAACTTGGCTTCACGTTATCACGTAGTGACATGGTGAGAATGCCAAGTACATCGATGACACGCTGCCAGTTCCAGAGGTGATCTTTGCCGAAGAGCAGAGTGACCGAATCGGAAAGCTCTTCAGGCACGTTATCCTCTCTGTCAAAGAGATGGTAGATGATGGATGCCAGTTCATTGAACATGTACGCCTGATGACATAACACATGACGAACAGGAGCACCACCTTGTTCCTGCTGACGGGCTACTTCCATCTTCATGGAGTAGTAGCGGTTGTAGGAATCAGCCACCTCCTGAGCTGAACTGCGTCCCTTGATGAATCTGGCAAACTGCATACAGCAGAAGTCAAGGACATCATCTGTCGAATCGACATAGAGTGACAGTCGCTGCTGGAGGTTGACAGTGAAGATATAGCTCTTCACGAATGGCTTGTACGAGAGTTGTCCGAGTGCCACAAGACCCTCCACAAAGGAGCGCACGGTGGCACGCTGCCATTTCCACTTGCGGGCAAGCTCAGAGATACTGGCAACGAACTGTCCTGGAACAAGTTCTTCCTGACGGTCGCCAATGGCAGCAACGAAGGCACCTGATGACGCACGGCTGAGCAGGTCACAGTAGGCTTCCAGCTTACTGAATCGGTCTTCCGATTTCGGCTTCAGGTACTCCAGCAAAGAGCGGTCAGCGGACTGGGTGTCCGTGCTGCCTGTAATCTGGTTGTTTGTTTCTTGAATCATTTGAATGTCTTTTAGTTTAACTTTCTGAGATTTCACGAGCAAGTGTGTTCAGACAGTATGCCACAAACAAGTGGCACTTTAATAGTAGCAATGGATGATCCGCTGAAGCAGTTCCTGTAGATTGCTGATGCTGTTCGCCTCGTTCTTGATGCGAAGCACACGTTCAGACGGATAGAATACGGATGCCACACCGAGCGTGTACAGCACATGGAATATGCTGTTCATGTAAGGTATGGAATAGCATACCAGGGCAAGCATGAGTGTAAGCGTCCAGAAACGCTTTCTCTCATGCAGCCTATTCAGTACACGGTCTGCCACTTTGTTTGAGAAGAGGCAGCCGGTCATAATGGCTGCTAACAGGACTGCCCAATTCGGATCAGTCATGTAACAGCACCAGTTCATGAGGATAAGCGAGGCGAGGACTGCAATGACGAACAGCTTTCGTGCGCTGTGTGTCATGGTCATGCGCCAGCAGAACTTTCTGGTGATGCGGTTATCCTTCTTGTATAGGCAGAAGAATACTGCCAGAATAATGAAAGGATAGCAGAGCTTTATAAGTTGGATGGTCTGTATCATACGTTAGTCTTTATTTGAGTGGTTATTACTTTTCAACATGGCATCGAGCTTTAAGCCGATGCGGTGATTAAGCAGGTTGTTGTAATTGGGCGCGGACTTGTCAATGGTTGGGTCATTGGACATTTCCTCATCAGTCTCTATCAGGAGTGTAAGATAGAGGTCTATAGCCCCACCATGCTCGACAGTTGAACTTGTGCCCACCATAGGGAAGGGTGCATCTTCAGAAGCTGGCTCCTGTTCGATGGTAGGAGGCTGAATAATAGCTTTTTTGAGACTGCGCATTATCAGCACACATAGGAATACCAAAGTGCAGAGTACCGCTTTGGCATAGATATTGAGGTCGAACACGAACAGCGCAAGAATACAGAGTGTGATGACTACGCTGTAGAACATATACACTCCCTTCAGGGAGGATTTGTTGTTGTCAGTATTCAAATTCATATAATTCGAGTTTGAGTATTTCAAATGTTGCTTTCTGAATGATGTATTCCACGTCCTTGCTTGTCAAGGAAAGCGTGTCAGCACGGTTCTTCGCTGTCGGGTCTTTCTCTATGAGCTTCCTCACACCTTCTGCCAGGTCGTGCTCGTTAACTTTCCAGATGTGCGGCTTCTGCCAGCAGTACTGGTTCCTGTAGTTGCGGAGCGTTATCACCTGGTAGTCGATGTGGTGGAAATCTCCACCCAGAGAATAGTTCCACTGAACGGTGTCGTGAGTGTCAATGACTTCAATCCAACTGCGATGTTCCTGAATTACATCGGCGATATGGTAGAACAGAGCCTTGTCCATGCATGGGAATACAAATCAAGGATTGTTGTTGAAGTCATTCATCACTTCCGCTTCGTTACGGTGTTCCTTTACCAGCATGGAGCCATTGGTGTTAAGCCGAAGGTCAGTAAGCAGGTCAGGGTACATGATGTCGATAGAGCCATAGACTGTCACGAGAATGGTGTTGACCAAGCCCTTCTCATCGGTAGAGAAATTCATCTTGATGTTACGCTGCTCTTCGGGCATGAAATAAGTACATGCACGTTGTCCGAACTTCGTCTTGACGGCTTTCGGATTGGGGTGCGTGAAGTAAAGGATGCGCATATAGGCATCACCATCCATGATATTCAACACTTCATCGATAGGCAGAGGATGGTTTACCTCATAGGTCAGTATGGCGTAGCCGTTGCACTCTTCGGTTTCTTTCAAGAAATAGTTGTCGAACAATGCCGGCATGATAGTCGGCCCACTGACCTTGAATTTGTAGATTGCTTCTTCTAACATAGAATCTTGCATAGAGTTATTATACTGTTTGGTTTATTTGTGAATTGTGTCAAAGAACGGAAATGTAGAGACGCAGAAGTTGTGACGGAATACGGGCAAGATGCTCTGGGTCGGCATAGTCTTTGGTGGAGAGACGTTCCGAAATCTCTGGGAAGGAAGCTGCCAGTTCTGTCATCTGCTTTTGCTGTTCTTCTGTCAGCATACTGATAGACAGGGCATCCATTGATAGGAATGGCTGCAGCGTCATCCACAAGTAAGCATTAGCTTGGCTTGGCGAGTTTACTTTCCCTGCTTTAAACAGTTTGGAACATACTTCTGCATTGAGAAGGAGGCGGCGGCAAGTGCGCATACCCATGTAAACGATGACATCCTCACTTGCCAGTTTGTTCTCCGATGTGGCACGGTATATGTCTGCGCATATCTGCTCAGTCATTTTCGTTACGTCCTTCAAGCCAACATTAGAGTATTCGTCTATATTGGTGAGAAAAGTGCGGAAATGACGGTCTTCCGTTTCAAGGAAGGAGAGGAGTTCCTTTTGATTATTGATGCCGTGCTCCTGGGTGGCAGCAAGGAACCTGCGGTATCGTTCAATCTTCTCGCGCACGTTTCCTTTATTATATACAGATTGCTTATCCAAGGCAGAAAAGAAAGTATTTGCTTTTGCCTTGGTAGCATTCAGCTTTGCATCATCTCGATATGGAGAAGTATGCATCTTGACGTAGGCCACATCCGAGAGGCTACAGTCAGAAGCCAGACGGAGCAGTTCAACACGGACAGAATCCGATGTAACCTGAAAGGTCATGGACAGAGAAGCGTGGGCAGTAAAGGCAGGATCTTTCTTGATATAGTTGTACACTGTATCAGAAAGTTCCTGCCACTGACAGATGAAGTTGGCAAGTTTCTCTGCATTAGCCTTTGGTTCCGCAGCAATACTGTGATGGAAATCTCTGTATTGCTTGAGAGCATCATGAGGATTGTCGAAGTGATAATCAGACTTTACAGAGCATGAAGTCATGCTTAAAATAAGACATAAAAAAAACAAGTGAAAGATGAAACTCATTTGAGTATTTTTTCTTTCACTTGTTTTCTTTTTTTTCATCTGCATTTTTGCGGCGATTTTGTGCTGTGCAGAAAGAATCTTGGATTGTGGGCAAAACCCTCTGTTTTGTTTATATCTCATGGGCGTATCTGTTAAATTCGGGTGCAAAGTTACAAAGAAAAATCATATCTTGTGCCAGTTTGATTTAAACTTTATAGTATTTTATATATCATACTCACAAAAGTATGATTATTGCGGTTTGCAAATGGCAAGTTGAAGAACCGAGAGTTTCATAAAAAAGCATAATTGTTAATATAGTATGATTTGCAGTTCGATAAATTTTCATACCTTTGCATTTGGAAGTCTTACGACAGTCCTCTGATATTATTTGTAACAACCCAATAACAGATTGATTATGGCTAAGATAGGTTACATCATGGCAACCGCCCACTACGACAAACTTGAAGAAGACCGTCAGTGGATGCAGCAGTACGGTTGTGTGAAGATTGTTGAAGAGAACGACGCTGACGAAAAGAGCCGTCCGCTTTGGAAACAGCTGATGATTGCCCTTGAACGTGGCGATGAGCTTGTTATCAGCAAGTACAGCAACGCCATTCGTGGCGCACGAGAACTGGCAATGTTCCTGGAATTTTGCCGGGTGAAGGTCATACGTGTCATCAGCATTCATGACCGAATTGATTCCAAGAATGAACTGTTCCCAGAGACAAAACCTTCAGATGTGCTGCTGATGATCGGTTCCCTGCCAGACGAAGCACTTGTTCTTCGCAAGTCATCCGAACATGTCTCAAAATTGCAGGAACGGATGATAGTTCAGCTACCTCCGATTTCTACGGCAAAGGAGAAACGCATGGACAGGGAGAAAACAGTCATCAATCTTTATGCTGCTGGCCATCCGATAGAAGAAATCTGGAAAGCCAGTGGTTTCCGTAGTCGCAGTTCTGTATTCCGCATACTTAACAAGCATGGTATAAAGTTGAATCGAGGCAAACATTCTGGCCCGATCAAGAAGAAAGGTGAACGGAAGAATAATCAGAATAGCGAAGGAAACGATAATCAGTAAAGGAAAAGGCAATGACTCTTCAGGAAGCAATAACAGCACGTCATAGTGTACGCAAGTATATCGACAAGGACATTATGAGGGTACTTGTACTCATTGTACTTTTTATGCCCCCATTGTTTTTGTCTGCGCAAATGCTGAATGGAAAAGTTGTTAAAATTGCTGATGGTGACACATTTACCTTGCTTGTCAATGGGAAAGAGCAGGTGAAAATTAGAATAGACGGCATTGATGCTCCGGAGAAAGGTCAAGCTTATGGAAACCGTGCCAAAGAATATCTTTCTGGTATGATTTGGGGAGAGGTGATTACTGTTCAAGTTAAGAAAAAGGATCGGTATGGTCGTTCTATCGGAAGAGTATCTACCTCGACAATTAAAGACGTAGGCATTGAAATGATAAAGGCTGGTTACGCATGGCAATACCGGGACTACAACAATGATTTGTCATATACTACAGCGGAGAATCGTGCGAGAAAAAACATGAAGGGGCTTTGGCAAGATAAAAATCCTATTAGACCTCAGGTTTTTCGCAAAATAAGACGAAATAATGTGAGGTAGTTATCAAAGTGCTATAAATATGTCAGTTTTTTGATGAAAAAATCGTCAAAAACGACATAAAACGCAATTTTGCAAGCATATTTTTCACATTTTTCATGCAAAATGTGCGTTTTTTAAAATTATTTTCGTATATTTGCCCGCAATTAATATAAATATTATACGAATATGGCAGATATCAACAGAATAAAAGTTGTACTTGTCGAGAAAAAGAAAACTAATAAATGGCTCGCAGAGCAATTAGGCAAAGATGCGGCTACTGTGTCAAAATGGTGCACAAATAATGCTCAGCCTTCGCTAGAGACCCTATTGGAAGTTGCAAAAGTATTGGAAGTTGATCCAAGGGAATTGATAGTGCCGTTAGACTCACAGAAAGTAATGATGTCGATTGTCTAAACGAATAAAACTAATCTTCAAACTAAAGAACTATAAAACAATGGAGCATTCATTAATAGCTAATTCTGGCATTCAGATAATCACCTTCCCATTGAGTATTAATACTCAGGAGAAGTTCAAAATGTGGTATCATGAGTGGTATGACACTGAGAATGGAGAGTGGCGTCTAGATCCAGTGTACGAACTCCGTACAGATGACGAGTGTTATTATTACAACAAGCAAAAGCTTCATAAAGGCGGCTATTTGAGTGACCCTACCATCGAAATTGATGTTAATGACCTTAAGAATGATGGTATTTTGCCACTTCGCATAGAAGACGAGAACTGTGAAGGGGTAAAAGGGGATATTTTTAATATGACATTCTCAGATAAAGACAATAAGTTGGCTTCATTCGAAAATGTCTGGCTTCCTATTCCGTATTTTTTTCAAGCGTACCCCTAAGCGATTCAAGTTTGGACCTCTCAACTGGTCACGAGTGAAACTCATTCCCAAAGGAGAAGAAAAGGGAAAGAAAAATTATGAAGTATTACTCGCCTTTGATACTAGAGCTCGATATGAAAATGACGAATACGATGAATGTCCCGTGTTCCCTGATGTTTTCAGAGGAGATATGGACTTTGAATTGTGTAGCAATGAGTTCTATTTGATGGATTATTGTTCTCCTGGTAACAATTGGAGCTATATAGACGAGTATCTTTTACACCTGGTACACCCAGGAATTCAGCGTGTGTCTCAAATTAAAGGAGCAAATGTTAGACGAATGGCCTACATTGCTTCATACACATTCCTAATCAACTATCTGGCGAAACAAGGTTCTTTCCCAAAGATTAAGCTTTATAAGGATACTGATGTCGAAATTAAAGATGTTGATATGGTTGTAGACATCGGCAACTCTCGTACAACAGCTCTTTTGATTGAAGACAATACAAACTTTAATCAGGTTCGGCAATTGGAACTGACCGATTATACAAACTTAATTAAAGAAGTTGGTGACTCAATAGCCATTAACAAGCATGACGAGCCATTTGATATGCGACTTGCTTTCCGTAAGGTCGATTTCGGAGATTTCGGCATAAAGGATAGCAAACAGTTTGTTTATCCAAGTCTTATTCGTTTAGGCCAAGAGGCTAACACTTTAATTCATCTTGCTACTAATAGTGCTGATGAAGTAGAGTCTCTGTCAACATATTCTAGCCCTAAACGTTATCTTTGGGATTGGAGGCCTAATAAGGAAGAATGGAAGTTCTTAGTCCTTAATGGAGAAAAAGACGACCATATTCTCAATGTTCGTGGAATAACTAATCAGTTGAAGAGTGATGGCAAATTGGATCTGACTGGAGAGAGTGGTAGTTCTTTCCACTATTCTCGCCGTTCTTTGATGACGTTTTCTTTCCTAGAGATGCTTATTCAGGCAAAGACCCAGATTAATGGTGAAAATCATCGCTCTAACAAAACTGGATTTGGTAAACCTTCTATGCCAAGAAAGGTACGTCGAATCATAGTAACTTGTCCAACGGCAATGTCAAAGGTTGAACGAGAAGCTTTGATTCATTGTGCTAAAGATGCCGTCATCTTGCTTGAGAATTTTGAATATAAAAATCCTGTAGATAATCCCAAGCCGGGAAAGTCTGTCGAAGTCATTCCTGCAGTACGTTCCATGAAGGATGATGATGGCTCATGGTACTATGATGAAGCAACATGTTCACAGTTGGTTTATATGTATGGCGAAGTCGGTCATAAGTATAAAGGTTGCTGTCAAGAGTTCTTTAATCTTTACGGAAAAATAGAGGAAGGTGATGAACAGCCATCAATCACTGTGGGATCATTGGATATTGGTGCTGGTACTTCTGACTTGATGATAAGCAAATACACTTACATCAAGGGGGATGTAACTACAATTACACCAGATCCCAAATTCTATGATAGTTACTATTTTGCTGGTGATGATATGCTTCATGCTCTCATTAAGAACATTATGCTTCTTGATGAGAATAGTGCTTTTAGAACTGAATTAAAGGAGCTTTCGACAAGGGAGTACCGCCAAAAGATTAAAGATTTTTTTGGCGAAGATTATAATGGGCAGACCATTTCAGACAGAGTGTTAAGAAAGGATTTCAACATACAATACTCCGTCCCCTTGATGTGTCATTTCCTTGAATTGCTCAAACAGAACAGTAAGGATTGCGTTGTCAAATACTCTGACGTTTTCTCTGATTGTCCTCCTAACGATGTTGTTATAAATGAGTTTAAAAGTAAGTTGAATATTGATGTTACGACATTGAACTGGAGATTCAACAAAGAAGCCGTATCAGAAGTAGTTCGCAAGGAGTTTGAGCCATTACTAAAGAAAGTAGCTACCATTATGTACTCGTATGCATGTGATATTGTACTTCTTTCTGGCCGTCCAGCATCACTTCCTGCAATCAGAGATATATTCTTGAAGTATTATTCTGTTTCACCTAATAGATTGATTGTTCTTAATGACTACTACGTTGGTGATTGGTATCCATTCGGAGAGAATACTGGATACATTAAGAATGCAAAGACTATAGTTGCAATGGGTGGTGTTATCGGTCATTATGCATCGGAACTCTCAAATCTTAATAAGTTTATCATTAACCTGGACTTGTTGAAAGAAAATCTAAAGTCAACGGTTAATTTCATTGAAGCCTCTCGTGAGGGACAACCTATTGAGTATTTCATTACTCCAGACCAGAATAGAGGCGACTTGACAGTTAGCAGTATTCCTGAAACTCTGAATGTACGACAAATCGGTATGGATTCTTATCCTTGCCGGGCTTTGTACTCTATAGATTTCAATCGTCACAAAATGGCTGATAAAATTAGGAAGAAAGCTATCCTAGGCAACGAAGACTGTCCAACAGACGCAAAAGTTATGGGACTTGTTAACGAAGCCATTGATGCTTTGAAGAAGAAAATGCCATTCAAGATGACTATCGAACGAGATAACGAAGATAAGGAGAATCTATCAATATCAGCCATCACAGATAAAGATGGAAATGACATTATGGATGGAAATCTTGAAATTCACATCCAAAGTCTTGGTGTTGACGAGCAGTATTGGCTAGATTCTGGTGCATTTGATTTCTAACCTCAAAACGGAAGTATTATGTTACAAGATATAGAAAAACATATCGCATTGATAGATGGTTCAATTGCATGGGCCAAAGAGTTCGATAAAGAATCATTCCCTTACGAGGTATTTAAAGAATACCGTCGCAAGTTGAGACGTATATATTCAGCACTTGAAGAAAATTGTTCTGCTGCCGCATATGGTGAAAGTCAGGTAGGTAAGTCGTACCTGATGAGTAGTTTATTGTCATCACCTAATTCTCCATTTGTAATTACAAACGCAGGAAAGTCATATAGTTTCATTGATGACTTGAACCCAAGTGGTGGTAATAATGCGAAAATTGAGTCAACAGGCGTAATTACAAGATTTACCCTAAGTAAGGGAGATCCTGCAATGAAGGATTATGTAAAAGTGCGCAATCTTTCTGTCGTGGATATTATTCTTCTTTTAGCAGATTCGTATTATAACGATATCAAGATAAATCAAGATAGCGTTTTGAAGTATGATGATATTAACAAGGCGCTTGAAGGTATGAATAGTCTTTGGGCTTCAAAAATTGTAGCTCAAACAGAAATAGACGAGGATGACATCAAAGATATTGCTGATTACATTCACGATGTGATAGGCAATGCTGCTGCAGGTGTTAACCAGTCAAACTTTTGCAAGATTGTTGCTCCTGTTATTCAGTATGTTTCCTATGACAAATGGGTTGATATATTCTGTTTGTTATGGAATAAGAATAAAGAATTGAGCCACCTTTTCAGTGTCCTTATTAATGAATACAAGAAACTGAATTTCCAAACAGATATTTATGTTCCATTCGCTGCGGTGCTGAGAGATAAGGGGACATTGTTGAAGATTGAATGGTTAGATACCGTATGTGGTGTTGAGATCGATACAGGAAGAGATGAAATATATACAGACGTATATGACACACACGGTAATATTCTTGCTAGAGATTTCCATAAGGGTAACCTCTCCGCACTTATTGCTGAATTAACATTTGAGTTACCTGCTTCTGTTGCAGAAGACAGGAAATTCCTTCATAAGTTAGACCTTTTGGACTTTCCTGGTGCTCGTTCTCGTGAGAAGTATAAAGAACATGAAATAAGAACTGTATTACCCAAGATACTTCGTCGTGGTAAAGTAGCATACTTGTTTAATAAATATTCGCGTTCGCTCCGTATAAGCAGTGTCTTGTTCTGTCACCATAATGATCAGAAAGCAGAAGCTACGATTGGAGAAACCATTAACAGTTGGTTGGAGGATAATATTGGAACAACTCCAGAAGAACGTGCAAGTATGCTCAATGACACCAACGGTATAGCTCCGTTGTTCTTTGTCGCGACAAAATTCAATATTGATCTTGAAAGAACAAAGACAGATAACCCATCAAATATTGACAAGCTCAATGACCATTGGAACCGATTCGATACTGTGTTCCCAGAAATCATCAAGCCTAATAGATGGTTAGATGATTGGGTAAAACCAGGCGGGCTTTTCCGTTCAGCTGCATTCCAAAATATCTATCCTCTGCGTGACTTCTACTGGTCAAACAAAAATGGAGTTTTTGATGGTTATAGTGATGGTGCTGTCAAATCCGAAGAGAAATGTGTTCATATACATCCTGATTACCCGGATTACTTTGACAACCTTAAAGCAAGTTTCCTTAAAAATGAATTTGTAAAACGTCACTTTGCAAATCCTGAGGCAACTTGGAATGATGTAGCTACCGTTAATAACGATGGCTCCAAGGCTATTATTCGAAACCTTGACTCCATTGCTGGTGTTCTTGAAGAAGCTAGAAGGAAAAAATATCTTGTACAACTCATGAATATCAAAGCAGAGATGTATAACACGCTTTCTGTTTACTTTGAACCAGAAGATAAGGAAGCAAAGAACAAGAAAGTTAAGCAAATTGCGAGTGATATAAGGATGTCGCTAATCCTTAGTGTAGGTGAGAAACCGGAAATTTTCGGTCGTATCATCGATAACTTAATGGTACCAGTTGGGAGCCTACGTGATATTGCCTATGATATTATCATTTGTCACACAGACACTCCAAAGGATTTCTCTATAATCAATTTTATCAGAAAACAAGCAGACATCAATCCTTCAGACAATAAGCAGGTTAATATACAGAAGCTTTGTGATTTCTTTGGTTGTGAAACAGCTAAATTAGAAGAAGCGTTAAAAGGGCGTGGTTGTACAATTGCAGAAGTGGTTTCCAGTGAGACAGAAACACTTACGACTGTTGCCGATGTTGTTACCAAGCATATTGTTGATTATTGGAATACATATATTAACAATAAGGTGAAAGTCCTTGAGCCAATGTTGCCTCACTCTGAAGAGGTCGTGTTCATGCTTTCTGCTCTCTTGAAAAAGTTGGGCGTGAAGAAAATGCTTTCTGAAAGGATTGATCGTTATTGTAAGGTGTTTAGCCTGAACGAACAGCCTAATGCAATTGCGGACTACGCTTCGCTTACACTAAATAATTTTGTAAGTTCTGTTGGCAGAAATTATATCAGTGACGAGGAAACTGAGAGCATTCGTGTGAAGGCAGAAAAATGCCATATTAAAGTTGACCTAAGTCCTTCTGCATGGAATGTTGTGAGAAAGCCACAACCTCTGTTGCAGACTCTTAGTGCATTCGATGCTGCATCTGATATTGATGTTGTTGACAAGAACTCACTCATGAAATTGCCTCTTTGGGATAACTTCCAAAGATGGGAAAACCTTGTAACTATTGGTTTGCTATATGCGAGCGACATATCTCATGTCGATCCAGTTGCAAATGCCAAAGTAAAAGAATTAATAGATAGTTGTGACACCTTATATAAATAAAATAAGTAAATGGCAGGACATACATTTTTTGGAAAACAAAAGCTCTGCTATACGGAGGTCTCTGATTTTACCGATTATCAAGGTATAGGTCATGATCCAATGTATAAGAGATATGATAGCGTCTTTAGCGTTGTCAAAAGAGCTATTCCTTCCAATCTACAGCATTTCCTCGCAACTCCAGAATATTTGGATGATGAGGATCAAATCTGCTGGCATGTTGACAATTGGAATGAGCGTCCAAGTCGTTTGACAGAACTAACAGGTGTAGAACGCGACAAGTATAAAGGTATACTTGATGACACTGTAAGAAAATACAAATCCGCTATTATGGAACTTAATGGCGAAGATTTGCAGATTATGGCAGGAGCCATTAAGTATATAGATGATGATAGGGTTTATTGTGGAGATGATAAAGTATATCTTGTCGCTTGGGGCATGACGCTTGACAAGAATCAGCATAAAGTTATTGGATCTGTAATTCATGACTTTGAATATGTAAAGAAGTATAAGATTTCATTCGATTCTGGTGAACATGGCTCCGTTTCAAAACTCGACAAGAGTATGAATAGAGCTGAAGGTGCGGTTTTGACAAACAATGACCTTCCTGCTATCAATGTAGATGAAGGATGGGAATTTGTTGGGTGGTCTCCGAATCCAATTGGAAGCGTTGTTTCTTCTGATATGACTTTTACTGCTCAATATTCAAAAACGGAAGCAATAGTTCCACCAGAACCACCAGTTCCTCCAATTGATGCACCTGAACCACCCGAACCACCAAAGGTGGAATACTTTAATTGTAGATTTGATGCTGGTGAGCATGGCAAGATAGAAGGGGCATCCAATGTTCGTAAGGAAGCTAATTCTACTCTTGCTTATGGTGAAATTCCAAGTGTTACGGCAAATAAGGGATACAAATTTAAGGGATGGAATATATCTCCTTATAACATGCTTATTGATGGTGACAAGGTATTTGTAGCTCAATACGAGGAGAATATACCTTGGTATCGTCGTTGGTGGCTTTGGTTTACTGGTTTATTTGCCGGTAAGGGGTGTCTAAAGTGGCTTTTATGGCTTCTTCTTGCAATACTCCTTTGTTGGTTGCTTTCATGGTTGTTAAGAGGTTGTGTCGGTTGCACAGGTCATCATACACCTGTTAATGGCGTAGTCCCAATGGACACAATTACTCGCTCTGATGGCAGAGTCATTGATGATAATGGTTATTCTCATCCAATAACAGGAGATGACGGTGTTTTACCTGACGGAGACTCTTATGTAGCTCCTGTACTTGGAGAAGAAGGGTCTGATGTGCCAATCGTTGAACAACCTGGTGTACCAAATACTATTGCGAATCGCCTTTTCCTCTTCATGGAGAATGAAAATGGCGATATAGAAGCTCTAGCTCAGGACTTTAAGAAAGCATATCCAGGCAATCAGTATTCTATAATCGGCTATGACAAGGAAGTTAAGCTTCTTGTTATTCAGATTCCAGAGAACGAGCGTGATCAAATCCGTCAAACTATAAATGATAGAATACCCAATCATAAGTTTATTGTTTTTGACGAAGAAATCTATGAGTTGAATGGACGTGTTAGCACACAATCTGTAAATCCTGGCTGGCATATAAAAGCAACTCATTTACAAGCAGGTTGGGCGATAACTAGAGGCTCTAACGCCGTTAAGATTGCTGTTGTTGATGATGGCATTGAATCGGGACATCCAATGTTCAAGGGTAGAATTGTCGATGCTTATAATGTATTTACTCAAGACAATCGTCTCAGTCTAGGTGAAGGACATGGTACACATACAGCAGGTCTTGCGGCAGGAAGTGCTGATTTTATTAGCAAAGGTGCTGCTGGCGTTGCTCCCAACTGTATGTTAATGCCAATTCAAGTGTTTGACAACAAACAATGTCCATTGTCTGCTCTTATTGCAGGTGTTATGTATGCCATTCACCATGATGCAGATGTAGTTAATCTATCGGTTTGTCCATCTTTCCGAGGCTTGAATATGCTTCCTCCTGAACAGCAGGATCAGATAGCACGTTCTCAGTTTAAGAACGTGGAGAAACTTTGGATACGTGTTTGCTCGTTAGCAGCAAAGAAAAGATGTATACTAGTATTTGCTGCAGGTAACGATGATATTCTTTCAAGCGTTCCTCCAGAAAATAGAAATGAATCTTCTATTGTTGTGACAGCAGTTGATCAGAATTTATATCCAACAGATTTTACAAATTATGGACCTTGTTCTGATATTTCTGCTCCTGGCAAAGATATTTATAGTTCTTTCCCACGAGGTGGTTTCCAATCATGTGATGGAACTAGTATGGCTGCTCCTATAGTTGCTGGTACAATTGCTTTGATGAAATCATTAAAGAAAGACCTGACGGTTGCCCAAGCAAGAAATGTTCTATATAAGACTGGGGCTGATGTGTATGGATATATTCCTCCAATGGTTCTCATTGATAAAGCATTAGAAGCTGTTAAACGAGGTGACTTCAGTGCACCGTCAGAACGTAGGATGAAATCAGTCCCTGACGGTTCGGGTGACGATTCCTCTGCAAGACGAGTTGTCACAATAGAAGAAACACCTGTTCAACCTGAACCAATACAGCAGGGAAATGAAACAGATTATGATGCAATACGGCGAAAAATTGCGGAATATAAGCAGAAAATAAGTGAATTAGAAAAACTTTTACCGAATAACAAATAAGGCATGAACGAACAATTAAAGTTTTCATGGGGCCATATAATAGCTTTTTTGGCACTCATCATTTTAAGTTATATTACATTTGTAGGTGTCACATACAAGACTGATGGTGACTTTACAAAAGCAGCTGTTGCGATGGTTGCAATTGATGTTGTTCTCTTTGTGTTCTTCCTTGGGGCACAGATGATGAAGGCAACAACTCGTAAGTTCGCAAAGCGTATTTGGGTAGAACGTGTTTTTGTGTTCGGATCCCCAGTTGTATTCCTATTATGCTTGATACCTTATTTCCATTTCGGTACAGTTCAAAGTCAAGATGAAGAAATCGTTAAGCATTTTACAGATGCAATATCAGCATCAAAGCAAATGTTTGCGGACTATGACAGTTATTCTATGGAGCGTATATCCAATTATGATCATATGCTTGGACGTGTGATTACAAATAAAAGTATACATCCTGACGAATTTGCATCATGCGGTTTCTCGAATGGAAAAGAGGAAATACAGAGGGGTAACATGGTAAAAGCTCTGCGTCTCCAGTTAATCTCAGAGAATTATGATTCTCTTAAAACTGAAGCGACAAAATGGATTGAGTCTTCAAGTAATGGTGCAAGTACATGGAATGTGTTCCTGTTGGGAAATACAAAGGAAATAAAGACTGCCATCCACGATTGGAACGTTCAGCTACGAGAGTTCGCGAACCATAAGATGAACAACGAGGAGTTTAATGGTTATAATGAGGTTAAACCATTTGAAGAAGTAAGTGGCAGCTTAAACTCTGTAGATAGAGGACTTGACGGGTTAACGACAAAGTTTACAAAATCTGCATTTCCACCATTAGGCTCAATACTTGGTGCTGTTGTGCTTTATTTTGCATTGTTGTTCCCCTATTTCTTGCAAGATCGACATACAAAGAGTCAATTTAGACTGCTCGGTATGGAAAAAGGGGCTTCTCGTACGTCAAGCATGACACTTGACACGACTCGTTCTGCTATGAAATCCAATAAACAGAAGCAAGAAATTAAAATTGAATCATACGAAGAAGAAAAATCATCAACTCCAAGATCTTCAAGTATGGATGAAGATGATGACTATGCTTCATTTACTATGTAAATCTTATAATTATGGCTTCAAAAACAGATATTCTAAACAATTTGCGTGAATACACCTCTGACCAAATTGCAGAGGCAGTTAATGCTGGTATTGTCACTATATACGAACTTAGTAAGAGTGGCAATCTTACTCCTCTTATGCGTCGCAGAATTGAGGAAAAACTGGCAGCAAAACCAAGTGAAGTTGCTCAAAGTGCACCAGAAGTTGTTCCTGCAGCTCAGGATGTTGCGCCTACTTTAGATGACGAAGTATCTCCTGTAGACACATCTGTCACCGATTATGAAGAAGAAGTTGTAATACCTGAGGCATCCGAGATGGATATTCCTTCAGAAATAGCTATACCACAAGCTCCTGTTATTACAGCGACGGCATCACCAACATTTGAAGCAGAAAAGAAGGATTCAACGACTGTTAGTTCAGAAAGTGTCATTTCCAACAAAGGAATGTTTAAACGCCCATTCTCTTTCAATGGTAGAATTAGAAGATTGGAATATGGTATATCCTTCATCATTTATTTTATATGGTATGTGGTTGTGGACGTAATGGCGAAGACTTCAGATCCTTCACCTGCAGCTTCTATTTTCATTCTAGTTTCATTTATTCCAATGATTTGGTTTTTGTGGGCGCAGAATGCGAAACGTTGCCATGATAGAGGAAATTCGGGTTGGTATCAGTTAATTCCATTTTATTTCTTTGTTCTTCTATTTGGAGATGGTGAAGAGGGTGAAAATGAATATGGTGATAATCCTAAAGAATAAAACAATAATACAATATGCCTAGTAAATTAGCTATACTTGAGAATGTAGATATGTATACCGCTGATGAACTCGTTGGGTACATCAAGGGGGGCATTGTAACATTCGATGAACTATGTAATGATACAGATGGTTGTTTCCCTGCATCCGTAAGAAAGGAAGTAGAACGAAAAATCGCTGGTTCAGAAGAGGAAGATTGGACATCTGCTAAGGTGTCTAAAAACATAGAAACATTGGAAAAATATCTGTCGACCTATCCAGAGGGTTCGCACAGAGAGGAAGCTCGTGCTCTGATTAGAAGTATTCAAGAGGCGGAAGAACGCAAGGTTTCTGCAAATGCATGGGAATCTGTTGATAAAAATAGTATTCCGGCATTGCGAAGTTTCTGTGAAGAGAATCCAGATGACATTCATTGTGTAGAGGCGAAAAAACTCATAAACAAACTACGTCGTGAAGAGTTTATAGGTTTTGATATCGAATCATTGATTAAACGTGTGAAGAACATCCAAGCGGATAAAGCAGTTATCAATACCGATGATGAGATATATAAAACCATAGTTGATTATCTTGACAGAGGTAAGATTAAACATTCCGATTTATTGGAAATGCTCAAAGCTGATCACAACATTTTGCGTGCGTCAGTAGTCAACATGCTTCTTGATAATGGATATCTTGACTATGATGATTTTGAGACTATTGGTATCAATAGATCATTTATACGTCATCTTGTAAATGGTGAGACTACTCAGGGTTTTGCTATTCCAAGAAAACTTGATAAGATAAACAAACTTTCCACAGAAATCTACTTTTGGGGAATTCCTTCTTCTGGAAAAAGTTGTGCTTTAGGTGCAATTCTCAGTGTCGCAGGAAATGGTCATGTCGCCAAAAGTATGAGTCAAGATAATGACTGTCAAGGATATGGTTACATGACTCGTCTTGCAGCATTGTTTAAGACGAATGACAAAGTTGGTACTCTTCCAGAAGGTACTTCAATTTATTCAACCTACGAAATGGGGTTTGATCTTGAAGATGTGGATGGCGCAGTACATCCCCTCACATGTGTTGATTTGGCTGGTGAACTTGTCCGTTGTATGTACAAGTCTGATGCAAATGAAGACATGAGTGATGATGAGATGGATGCGCTTGACACTTTAACTCGAGTACTCATTGATAATCGTACAAAGAACAGAAAAATTCATTTCTTTGTTCTTGAATATGGTGCCGATGATAGAAAGTATGAAGGTTTAACTCAGAATGTCTATCTTGATGGTGCACTTCGTTATATTGAACGTACAGGAATTTTTAAGGACGATACGGATGCTATTTACCTCATGATTACAAAAGTTGATAAAGCCAAAGCCGCAAAAGGACAACTTTCAACTGTTTTACGTGAGTATATTTCAGAATACTACGGAGGTTTTTACAATGGTCTTGTTAAGATTTGTAGAGATTGTGAGATAAATAGCGGAAATGTGGAAATTGTTCCATTTTCACTTGGTCAAGTTTGTTTCCAGGATTATTGTCTGTTCGATGAGAAGCCTGCAGGCAATGTGGTTCGCAAGCTATTAGAGCGTTCAAAAGGTTTCAAGAATGGTAAACTTCAAAAAGGATTTAATTTATTTAAGAAATAATGAACAAGTTAGGTTTCGCAATAAAGCTCGCAAGTCAAGGAGCTGGCAACGCCATTGAATGTAATAAAGGTCAATGGACAAGCAAGGTCGTAGATATTAGAGAGTATCTTAAGCTCTTTAATGGTCTTCAAGGTACTGATAATATAGTGACATTTATGTCATTTGATGAAGGTGGCTGTTTTTTAACTCAACTCAGAGCAATTTCTGGACGCATGGGAGACTTCCTAAGCGGATGGATTTATATTCCAAATACAATTGAGGCCTCTGGAGATGATATTATGAATGCATATAACTATGTACGTAATATCCTTTCACAGTCAAATCTTACTGATTTGAAAGATGATATAGCTTCTTTCTTCTCGAAGGAATTTCCTTCTAAGGAAGTTGCTGCACAATATTCTGCATCAAAAGGACAATTATATGGTGTTCGATTTTTAGGCCATTATACTCTAAAGGAAATTGTTGGTGAACATCGATATCAACCATATTACAGCGATTATAAGGCAGTATTCTTGCTTAACAAAGATGAAGAAGTCGTTATAACTAAAGAAGCAGCAAATAATTTTAGAAATCTTACTGATAAAGATATTGTTAAAACATCGACTCTTGTTCCTCCAACGTATCCACAGTTACAGGCACTTGGTCTTGGTACAAAAATTTATACCATAGATGGTTCGGATTTTAATCAACCATTGTTAGTTAATTTGGGGTCAAAAGTTCCTTTGCTTTTGTCAAGAGATGGTTTTGAAAACATGAAGTTAGAAGTTCCTGTATCTTCTGAAAGACAACTAATTGATTTTTCCTCTATAAAAATTTTGTGGAGAAAAAAAATTTCAGCTTCAATGTTTTCAGTAAGAAATCGTAAAAATGAGAAGATTGAAAAAGGAGTTCGCATTTTTGTTAATGGTACAGATGTTACTTTTCAAGAGGTTCTTTTTACGGAGGAAGAATGTCGTCAAGCGATCGTAAAGGTAACAGCCCCTGACTACGAAACGTTTGAGCAGAGACGTAGCCTGTTAATTGAAGACAAGCAAATAATTCTCAATCGTAAGATAAGGTCTTTTCAAGCAAAGGTTGAGCTAACGAATGGTAGTCATGCAGAAATGACTATAGAGTCAAAAAATCTTCCTTCATCACATGAATCTCCTCTTAAAGGGTATACTTACGATGAAGATTATCATGGGGATAAAATTCTTAAGATGGATTCATGGTTCATTTGGAAGCAAAGATTATGGGGCTTTTTGGCTGCTTTTGTTACGGTTATGTTGATTGTTGCTTTTGCTGCTTTTGATTCTTGGCTTGATACCCATCACTTCAAGGTCGGTCTTCCACCATGGGAGAAGGATCGTCCTACACAACAGTATACCAATAGTTACAAAGAAGAGATGGATGATGTTACCCAGGATCAAAATAATACTGGAGATAATTCTGATGTGCAAAATTCAGAAGAACTCTCTCTTAATGAAGCAATACAATATCTTGACAACAATACTACATGGTCAAAAGCTGAATTGAACAAATATCCTGATCTTCAAGGATTATTTGATGATATGAACGCCTTTAATTTGTCAAGGCTTTTAAATGAATGGCATTCGAAGCTTGCGTCTTCTCAGAATTTCCAGAAGGTATGTGAGTCTGCAAATAAGACTTTATCTCATGGATGGAATCCGAAGCAAGGGTCGCATAACCCAACGTATAATAAGCCTGATGACGAGCAGATAAGTCTTACTAATTATATTAATTGGTTGGATCAAGATCAGACACCAAAACCTTCTAGTGAAGGAGGGTTCCATCCGAATGTTAATTCTAAGGGTGGCACAAATGTAAACAAGGCAGGGGCATCGACTGGTAAGCCCAAAGCTTCTTCTGCTAAATCTGGAAATGGTAAAGGTGAAACAACTAAAAATGGAGGACTGTGATTATGAATAAATCAATTAAAATCACATTGCTCGTAGTTGCCATACTACTTGCGGTCGGTGGAGTAATGGCTTACTATAAGACTATTGTATCTCCTCCAGGAAAGCTAGAGTTTAAGAATCAATATGTTAATTCTGACAAGAAAGATATCTCTAAAGTTAAGTCTGCTAATACGGACTTCGCCTTAGACTCTGTCTTCATCGCGATTACTCATGAACTAGATTTGCAGCTTACCAACTCTTTCTTAACAAATCAGGAAAGAAATGAAATGTTGGAATTGTTCGCAACGCAGTACGTTCCCACTTATGTTTCTGCATGTAACTCTAAATTTAGTAAATCAGTATGGAATGAAGGAGAATTACAAAAAATAAACACTCGTATTTCCGAATTACAAGGACTTGTCACTACGGAAAATAAAATCGTCATTCAGGGTGAAGCAAATTCTTCTCTAAACGAAATTCACAATGTGATTGTAGCCTATTATGAAGCAAAGAAGGCTGCTTCTGCTGGTGGCTATAATGGTATTCAGGTAGCGAAGCAGAAAATTGCTAATGCAAAGAAGTATGCTTCAATGTCACCAATTAATAATTGTTCAGATCTTGTTTCACGCTTGAATTCGGTTTCAGCTCGTTTGGAACAAGCACATTATTCATATTTGGCTGGGCAAGTTGAAAGGCTGCGCCCTTACTATAATTATAGTCAAACAGAATATGACAATTTAGCATTAAGCATCTCTGAAAAATTAGATGAATATAAGAAAAATGCAAAAAGTACATATGGGAGAGTGTCAGATATAAGCTCACTTGAAAGTCGTGCAGGAAGTTATTATGCAAATGCAACGTTCAATTAATATGAAGAATATATATATTATACTATTTACAGTGCTCATGTTCCCTATAGGTATGAATGCTCAGGAACAAGATACGCTAAAAGCTGCAGTTGAAGTAATTGCAGAGACACCAATTGAGGTTGTTAAAGTTGACTCTCTTCAACAAGAAATTAGTCGTTTAAAAGGGCTAATTGAGCAGTACAAGAAGTCAGAAGCTTCATTAAATGGTAAGCTTTATGATTACGAGCAAACTATTAAGGTTCAGAACAAAAAGATTGAAAGGTTAAATAATTATCTTCTTTTCGCTGACACAATTGTAGCTCGATTGTCAAATGATTGCTTGCGAAAGAAGTATGACCAGAGCAGAGTAAATCAGGCTCTCGTAAATTTTGAGAAGATGTATTCTCCAGAATTGAAAAGCAAATTCGGAAGATTAAAGTTCTTGCTAAATGAATATGGTAAGTTCACTCAGGAACTTGTAGCTATATTCATAGAGGCGCAAAATGATAAGGGGCTGGGTAATCCTTTTACGGGGCAGAAACAAGCATTGACATACATTGATAAGATTAAGAATACTCGTTATTATAGAGAGGTCTATAGTGATAATTGGACTATTCCATATCTCAATATTCTCATAGATAAATGTTTTGAGACTATTAAAGCTTTCAATCCAAAAGAGAACAAAGAACTACATCTGTTAGAACTAATGAACTGATTATGAAACTTTCCCATGCAATCATATTGATTGCACTACTGACCGGACAATATGCCTCTCTGGCTAATGCTTCGACTTCGGCAAATGTAATTTGTCAATTTGACAGATCTACTATGATAAAGCAGAAGTTGAAGAAGGCTCAGGAGTGCATCAATAATGGGAATTTCTCAGGAGCAAAGAATTATCTTAATGGTGTTTTAAAACTTGATCCAAATAATGCAAAAGCGAAAGAACTATTAGCTGTTTGCAATAACGGAGGAAAGCCAGTTACTTCACCAAGAAGCAATAGCTCTAGTTCGAACACTAATAATAGTACCAGAAGCAATTCAACGAGTTCAGCAATCTCTGTTTCAAAAAACGAATTGAGTTTTAGTGCTTATGGAGGAACGGAAACTATAACTGTTTCATCACGTTCAACGTGGTCGATATCTGTTAATACTAACAGTTGGGGGCATCTTACCAAAAGCGGTAATACGCTTACACTTAAAGTTGACGCCAATTCGTCAACTACTTCAAGAACTGATTATTTTAAGTTGAAATCTGGTAGTCAAGAAATTAGAGTTAATATTACACAAGCAGGCTCTCAGTATAACAGTTCTCCATATTTGAATGTCTCAAAGACAGCCCTGTTCTTCGCGTCAGATGGAGGTCAAGAATCAATTACAATCAGTTCCAATAATACGTGGAAGATTTCCACAAATACAAATTCTTGGGGGCATCTTAAACAGGAGGGAAATACTTTGACTCTTTCTGTTGATGCCAATTATACAGGCAGCCAACGTACCGATTATTTTGTATTATCTGCAGGTGGCATAGAAAAACGCATCAATATCACTCAATCGCAGACCTATGCGAAAAATGGGATGTCGATGTCTGGAACGACAAGAGCTTATGTTGACAATGCGAAAGCTCTCAGCTATTTAACCACAAGTATAAAGGGGTGGAATAAATGTCGTCTCGGTGCCATAACGGAAAATGGAGCTGGTGTCGTTGTCTATGGTGTTAATGGCTATTCAACGACAGGAAATCTTAATAGTTTTTTTGTTTCAAAAATCAAAGAACTCAATAACCAGAAAGAGACCTTTAAATCTCTCGCTGCAACAAATTATGGTTACTATTGTATTGTATATGGTAGAAATGGGTGGTATGGTTATGTGCCTGAAAGATTGAAAACCATTCTAAGCCAATATAATAGTAACAAAGAAGACATATATTGTGTTTCAATTGCTGAAAATGGGGATTATGTAGTTATATCAGATAAGCATCTTGACGCATCAAACACGACAGATATGTCTAATTTGAAGAAGGCAAGTGAAAAATATGGTCATGTGAAATACGCTTGTGTAACTAATAGAGGGTTGGTCGTTGTATGTGAAAGGGGTGTTTTCTACAGTAATATTCCAACGAATCTTGAAGTTGCACTTAAATCAATAACCTTCCGACCAGACAAGGTGGTATTTACTGATAGCGGGACTTATTTGATTACAAACGAGAATGAATCGTATAATTATAATATGTAAATAAGAAATATATGAAAATCAAAGTTACTATAATTACATTATTTATACTTGGTATTTTTGGAATGTCAGGCATAATGCAGGTGTCTGCAAGTACTTTGGGTATGCAGCAGTTTGATAAAACCACTATGATTAAGAAAAAAATCGCTGATGCACAAAAGTATATTTCTAATGAGGACTATCTCGCTGCACAAAACACACTTAATAGCTTGCTTAAAATAGACCCAAATAATTCGAGAGCGAAGGAACTGTTAGAAGAATGTGAACTTGGAATTAAGAAACAAAAGCAAAGGGTTCATCAAGCTTATCAGGATGCTTGCAAAGCTGGTACTATTTTGGCTCTTCAAAATTTCATTTCTAAGTATCCTAATAGTGAGTATGTTTCTAATGCAAAGAGTCGTATAGAGGATTATAGCCTGTGGCAAAAGGCAAAAGAACAGAATACAATAACCGCGTATAATTACTATCTTTCGCAATCGTCAATTCTTGCATATAAGAATGACGCGGAAGATGCTATTACCGCTATACAATCAGAGATTGAATGGAACAATTGCAAATCAAGCAATGACGAGGATAAAATAAACTCCTTCATTCAGACTTATTCTTCATCTAAATATGTAAATCAGGCTAAATATCGTTTGAATATTTTAAAGGGAGAAAGATATTATGCCTCAAACAACTATAATCTGGCATATACATATTTGAATGAAGCAAATAACTTCCAAACTCTTATCGGTGCTCCAGCGGCTCATTTAAAGTCAATCAATGAAACTAGAGAGTTTGAGTCTACAATGTCAAGCTCTGATGTGTCAAAAGTGAAGAGCTATTTGTCAAAACTGTCTTTATCAAGTCCTTTTTACGTACCGACATCAAATAGACTGGCGATTTTGCTCGGTTCTGCGTTGTCTACATATTCATCTGACTATAGTATGGATGAAGCATTATCGTATGCAAAGGATGATGACACCCGAGCTACTGTAAAACGATACATCAATAAAGTGAAAGCCGATAAGGCATATTATGAACGTCAACGTAAGAAAATCGCACGTAAAAGATGGTGGAGAAGAAATTTCAAGGTGGGTATTGATGCTGATTTTGGTACTAATATTAATGGAGAATCAGGAGCAGACATGTTCTATTCAACAGGATTATTGTTACGCTTCGGGAATACGGATAATGTTTTTAGTCTAGTAACAGGCTTAAAATATCGTTGGTTCCGTGTTATGCCTAAATATGATGGATATTACGATAATGGTGAAACAGAATGGCGACATTTTGCAGGTGGTTTAAATGTACCTTTAAGTTTCAGATTTAATGTAGGGAAAATAGCCAACAACAGTTCTGTATATTTGGCAGTAGGTGCCGAATATGGATTTAAGATGTTTCCTGCCAAAGGGATGGATGAGATAGTCAATAATAATTATCTTTCTATTTATCCTCAATTTGGTGTAATGTGGCCTAATTTTGAACTTTCATGTTATTGGAAAACTTATTCTATTAGTCCATTTGTTAAATATGCATCAAGTAATTTTGATGAATATAAATGTAATAGTTTGTTAGGAATGCAAATGTCTGTTTACTTTTAATGATGATAATATGAGACTAGTTTTATTTATTATTGCGTTCGAATGTGTATCACTTTCTGTAAATGCACAAAATAGTAATAAGCGTCCAGACACTTATAATTATAATCGTGGTTTAGAAGAACTTCGTAAAGAGAATTATGAAGAAGCTCTTACTTATTTGAATAAGGAAGTAGAGAGCGATCCTAAGAATGGTTATGCTTACTCTTGGATAGCCATGATTCGTCATACTCAGGAAGAATATGGTAGAGCTCTTACATCGGTAGATTTAGCTCTTAAATATTTGCCTAAAAAGGATGGTGAGTTTGTTTCTGCGACATATAATATTCGGGCAGGTGTCTATTTGGCTTTAGAAGATACAGTTAAAGCTTTGAATGATTATGCTTCTGCTATAAAAAGTTGTCCAACAGAGGAAAACGCTTACGAGAAACGTGCTCAAGTCTACTATGAACAAGGTAGATATGACTTGGCTGATACGGATTACAAACAGTTGATAAAACTAAACCAAGGTGGTGTGATGGGATATATGGGCATTGGCCGTAATCGCAATGCTCAGAAGCGATGGGATGAAGCTATTGAACAGTTCAATCTTGTAGCCAACATGTATAATGATTATTCTTCTGTGTATGCTTTTCGTGCTGAATCCTATATTGGTAAAGAGAAATGGGCAGAGGCAACAGATGATATAATCAAGGCTTTATCTTTAGCCGGTGACAATAAGGCCTTTGCGATGATGCAGGATCTTAAAGAACCAGCTTTTGGTATGCTAAAAGCGAAAATGAAGATTCAAAGTGCCAAGAGTCCAAATAATGCTTATTGGCCATACTGCATTGGTGTTATGCACGAACATAATGAAGAGTACGAAAAGGCCATACCATTTTATGAAGAAGCTCATCATAAAGATGCTGATGATATGAATTTGCGTCGTATAGCCCAATGCTATTATGAATTAGGCAATTATGACAAAGCTCTTATTTATATCAATCAAGCTATTGAACTTGATTCTACAAAAGTTCAATATATCCCATTCAAAGCTAATGTCCTTTATGAAATGGGAAATCCGAAAGAAGCCATTGCAGAGTGGGACAAGCATCAAGTGTTATATCCTGAGTATGGCTTCGGCTACTACCGTAGAGGCTGGTTCAAATCCCTTTCTGGGGACGATGATGGTGCTATCGAAGACTTTACCATGTCTATAACTCTTGATCCTGAGTATTCATACTCATATGTAAGCCGTGGAGATGTTTATGCAAGACAAGGCAAGTTGGATTTGGCGAAAGCAGATTACCAAAAGGTCGTTGAAATAGAAAATTCTCCAGAAAAGTATGATTGTCTTCATTATGCATATCATGGTTTAGGAGAGAATGATAAAGCTATTGCAGCAATAGATACTATTATCGCTCGTGATGAAGACAAGAAGGGTAATTACTACGATGCAGCTTGTCTATATTCTCGTATGCAGAACAAGGAAAAGGCTTTAGAGTATTTGGAGAAGTGTCTTGAAATGGGATATAATCGGTTCCACCATATAAGACTTGATCATGATATGGATTTTATCCGTAATACAGAAGAATTTAATAGATTGCTTGATAAATATGAGTCAAGAACAAAGGCAAGCGGCAGTAGCCTTCACGTTTCAAAGACTAAGGGTGAGGAGGTTATATCAGAGATTCCATTCACAAAAGAAAATGGAATATGTAATGTGAAATGTAAAATCAATGACTTGCCTCTCTATTTTGTTTTTGACACCGGAGCTTCTACAGTGTCTTTATCTATGGTTGAAGCTACATTTATGATGAAGAACGGTTATCTTGACAAGAAGGATGTTGTGGGTAGTCAATATTTTCAAGATGCGAATGGAAATGTTTCTGAAGGTACAATAATCAATATTAGACAAGTTAATTTTGGAGAACTTAAATTGGAGAACGTTAGGGCATCTGTAGTGCGTAACCAAAAGGCTCCACTTCTTTTAGGCCAGTCTGTCTTAAGTAGACTTGGTAAAATCGAGATTGATAATGGCAATCATTTAATAAAAATAACTCACACTAAATAACGATTGAATTATGATTGGTCATATTGAAACTGCTTGTTTCCATTATTCTGGAGGGTGTGAAATGATATTTGCTTCTAACAGAGAAGCAGAATGGATTCGTGCAACACCTGATATAAGAGAATGTTATGGAAAACTTTTCGACAAAGAATCCGGTTCATCTGTCGTAATGTTATCTCCTTCGAAGAATGGTATCATATTGACCATCAGTAAAATGATACCTAATCGATATGGCGATAATCTTACTGCATATTTATATATTCCTAACGCTTTAGATATTTCTGGTGAGGCATTACAAGGAATTGTTTTTGACGTAATATCTTCTTTAGCTCATAACAGGAGAGATGCTGTCGGTTCGTGTCTGAGTTCTATTTCAAGCTCTGAGTATGAACAACTGTCTCTGGTGGATTTTGAACAGACAGCAACCAATAGTTATGCATATAGAAAAGTCCAAAGTAGTACTGGGAGTAATTCTCTATCCCTTGTTTTGAATAATTTGTTTCAGGACTATTATTTACAATATAAGTACATATTTCTTGCAATAGATAATCAACACATCGCTAATCCAGAGCAATATAAAGATCTTACAGGTTTTCCATTGAAAGATTGGCGTCCTATAGAAGAAAAAGAAATGGAACAAACTTCAGAAGCTGATTCTAGTTCAAATAATGAAGAAGATACAAATAATAATGAATCAGTTCAACCAGAAAGTCAAACAGTAGAAATAACAAGCGAATGGCTGAAGGCTAATACAGAAATCCATGGTTGGCTTTCCTTCTTTTTCTTTGCAATTATCTTGGGAGGTCTATTTAGTGCAATATATCCTATTGCAACTTTTAACGCTTCTGACTATGCGGGCAATTTCTGCTTGGGTGCTGTAGATATTGTTACAGGACTACTTCTTCTCGCAGTTGCAGGATTTACTGTCTATTCATTTGTTAACAGGAAACCTAATGCTGTCTTTTGGGGAAAGGTATATGTTGCTCTTGTTTTCTTAACCAATATATTTGTATTAATTGGTGGAGCTACAGAAGATACTGGATTCCAAAGTACAACACATGTCATAAGAGGTGTTATTTGGGGCGTAATATGGTTTTTATATTTATCTTTTTCTGACCAAGTTCAAGAGGTTATTCCCCAATCATTTAGAAAAATAACTTCGACGGATTGGGCAATGCTTGCAGCTTCTGTACTTCTTCCTGTATTCCTGTTTGTTGTAGGCTATTCTCAGATTAACTCTTTAGTGGATTCGAGAACTACCCAAGAGACAGAGTTAAGAAAGGCTGAACTTGCATATAATCAAAGAACAGACGGACGAGTGATTTTTACCATTCCAGATGGTTTTGAGTGTGAAAGTCAAGTTGTAGATGTCGAAGGAACAAGTGCTACCGTGTTCAGTATTAATAATGATGATATAGGTAGCTGTACTATGTGTTCAGATTATGATACAGATAAATCGAAAAAGAATTTTGATAGTTATTGGGATGGTTGGAAGGATGATGATATAAAGAAATATAGTATAGAGAATGTAGATCGTGGAACAATAACTATAAATGGCAATGATTGCTTATACAGAATCACAAAACATTTTGTAAATGGTGTTTATGTATATTGGCGTTATTATCTACTTTTTGATGATGAAACAGGTAAAGTATTTGTGGCTTCTTTCTATGATTTGGATAACTCTACCGATTATGTGGACGAGTTGCTCGAATCTGTAAAATTTAAATAATTTCTAATAACTTTTAAACATCAAAATTATGGCTGAAGAAAAAACTGAAAAAGCAGGTGTTGTAGCACTCATCTTTTCATTCCTTTTTCCCTTAGTTGGGATTATCTGCTATTTCGTTAACAAAAAAGAAGTAGAGAATGCATCGGCTTATTTGTGGGCTGCACTTGGAGGTTTCGTTTTGGGAATGATTTTACGTTTCGCGGCAGCTTAAACTATTGATTAGTATGAGGGCGTGTTGTTTGACATGCCCTCATATTTAGTTGTCAGTATTTGCTATTAATAGACTTTAATCTGTTCCATGTCTTCATTTAGAAAAATAAAGATAACTTGTCCTGACTGTAATACAGAAGGGGAATATACAGTATGGGATTCTGTCAATGTTGATTTGGATCCTGAGTTGAAATCCAAAGTTATGGATGGTTCTCTTTTTACATGGGTATGCCCTAAATGTAAGAAGAGTTTTAATGCACCATATTCTTTTCTCTATCATGATATGGCCCATAATTTTATGGTTTATTTTGAATCGGAGAAAAGTCATATTATACCATTTGCTGAATATCTCAGAGTTATGGAAAATGGGCTTGATATGAATACAATCACTGCAATGGCTGTGAATTTCCGGGAAGATAATCCGAAGATGAATATTCTTTTCGATAGAATGACGGAAGATCGGAACCTTCTTTTTTCTGTATTAGAGATGTCTAACGATATTTGGGTGTTTACAGAACAGAAACATATTGTTTCATATGATGAATACTTACGTGTTTGTGAGAAGATATAATAAGCAGATATGACTGTTACTAATGTAATAACGATGGATAGTCTATTGGACAGACTAAAAGGAACTATTTACGGTCAAGCAATCGGGGACGCGCTCGGATTAGGCACTGAGGGTATGACCGATGAAGATATGGCATGGAAGTATCCTAACGGCATTAAGCATTATAGTGAGATATTCCAAGACAGGCATCGGAAGCGATGGAAAACAGGTGACTGGACTGATGATACTGACATGATGCTTTGCATTGCAAACGCAGTCATCAAGGACAAAGGGGTGAATCTTACCAGCATTGCCCAAAACTTCAAAGAATGGGCAGATGGCGAGCCTATGGGTATTGGCGAGAATACCTATAAGGTTTTGATGATTGGCGATTATGCGGAAAAGCCCCTTGAAGTATCCAAAAAGGTATGGGATATGAGCAACAAACAAGCTGCTGCCAATGGAGGACTAATGCGAACGTCTATTGTTGGTCTCTTTCCTAAAGCCGTAGAGGAGTGTGCTGCCAATATTTGTAGATTAACTCATTTTGATCCTCGTTGTGTTGGTTCGTGTGTTATCGTATCTGAACTGATACATTCTTTAGTATATGATAACAAAGGACTGACCTATCACCAAATGATAGACCTTGCTCAGCGATACGATGAACGTATTCGAGAGTTTGTCGATTTGTCAATGAATACCGATATTAGAGCGTTGGAATTACAAGACGATGATTCTGTTGGTTATACGTTGAGAACTCTTGCAGCAGGATTATGGGCTTACTGGAATGCCAGGTCGTTTGAGGAAGGACTTCTTGCTGTGGTTCATGCAGGTGGAGATGCAGATACTAATGCAGCTGTAGCTTGTGCGATTTTGGGGGCGAAATTTGGTTTTAGCTCAATACCCCAGGAATATGTTGAAGGCTTAATATACAGAGAACAACTCGATGAGGTTGTTAATGGAATGATTGGGTTGCTGAAGTGAAATATGGATTCTAATAAGAGAAAAATTGTTGAATGGGAGAGCCTTTCAAGGTGGGATAAGGTGGTGATGGTTGTTATGTTGCCAATCTTTGCAATAGTGGCAGGGGGCGAGCACCTTATAGCCAAAGTCACAGGCATGACTTACAATGAGGTAAATATCATCGTTTACTACTTGTTGATTCCTCTGTCATGGACCGCCATGGTTGACTACATTACAAAGATGCCTTTTCTCTCTATAATGTATATTATAGCGTGGCTTATATTTTTATGGAAAGACCCGATGAAGTTTCGAGACCGCTGTGATTGGGCGTTCGACAAATCTGTAGATTTCCTATTGTGGTTCAAAAAAATTGGCTGGAACTACATTGTTAGTTCAGTCATTATCTGCGTTGTTATTCCTGCTTTGGTTTATGCAGAACTAATCCATGGCATTATCAAGATGAAGTGGTAGTATGATGAAAGTTATAAGGGACAATCCTTCGTCCTGGACATGGAAAGCCCAACGCAGGTCAGTGAGAACATTGACCAACGCAAACGCCGTCAGAATTTCTATATACGCAACGGCTTTAAGGACACAAATGTCTATCGTACCTACAACGACATCACTATGACAATAATGATGAGGGGCGAAGGTACGTTCACCATGAAGGATTGGGATGACATCATCCACGAACTGCAACTGTTCTGGTGGCCTGACGACATCGAAGAAAAGTAGTGTGGCTCTTTGCCAGACTGCTATCTGTCACGTCTAAAGTCATTCCTGCTATCACCTCTCCACCATGCACTAAGCACGAGAAAGATGATGCGGAAGACTATGACGATAATAATAATGCTTCCAATATCACCCATAAATCATACTTTTAGAGTTCAAAACACATTCACTATAGGGATGTTCTGAGCCATTGCCTTACGAATGGTGTAGAACGTTCCACCTTTCTCTCGACCATCATAATAGCCTATGAGCTTAGAGGAATTGTTTACCATGAACTCATCCCTGTCCAAGAAACACCTTGGATAATAACTCTCACTGAGCACAATCACTTCGTCAGCAACCTCCAGCAACCTGTCATATCGCTTTCGGTCATAGAAACTGAAACGACTGGCTTGACCCTTGAAGGGAATTGCAGCTATCAATATGATGTCGGGATAGCTACGTTTCAGTGAAACGATCGCTTCTGCCGCCATCATATCAAACCCAATGGCAAAGCCGGATATGAAATTTCGGATGCCATGCCCATAAGCATCAAGCACTGCATTTGAAAGCCGCTTCTTGACGTGTTCCCTCTGTGCAGCATCGACAAAGCGATGCCCCGTAAAGGCGGCTGTTGCCGCCCTGCTAAATTTTCTTTGTTCCATATAATCATCAATAAGTTGGTACATATCTATATGAAGTCTTTCCAAGGAAGATGCCATTAGTTACGTGTGCTCCGGCACTCTCCAACTGCGCTGCATAGGCACAAAAGGACGTTCCTGTAGTCACCACATCATCCCAAACACATACAATTTTATTCTTAAAGAAACTTGCATCTACCTCTATGGTGTTGCTCTCTTCAAGTCGCTTGGCACGAACCTCTTTCTTCATCTTTGTGCCATGAACTGCAGACCGCTCTCCATTGACCTTGACATGGGAAAAAC
>Ga0256404_1002621_pt1 | contig 39234 bp, 33 predicted proteins | sample RumenRJG_01DNA_FD_185990 | JGI IMG/M metagenome (GOLD analysis project Ga0256404, IMG submission 185990) | Bovine rumen microbial communities from Lethbridge, Alberta, Canada - RJG_01 | ecosystem: Host-associated > Mammals > Digestive system > Stomach > Rumen | place: Canada: Alberta | collected...
ATCCTTGGCTCAGCTAAAGGGAATGTCCTCAGCAGACCGTTAAAGAAGCTGTCAAAGGTGTAACTTCTTCTCTGACTTCTGCGATTCAGCCATTTGAATAATAACCATGTTGTCGCATTTAGGAAGTTCTTGACTTCCTTCGTATTGTCGGTAACTCCATAATACTGGTAGTGTCCTGCAAGCTTCTCATTTATCTTCTTGATCAGCTCCCCGACCGGCATCATTCTATGGCTCCTGATCCATTCCTTCATCCTCAGCACTTTGCTTCGGAACTTCTTCTTACTGGTTTTGACTCTGCACCGGAAGAATCGCTTCTTCCCGTCCATCCCACAATAAAACGTAAATCCCAGAAAATCAAAGGTCTCCGGTTTCCCTTCTCCCCGTCTTCTCCGGTTTTCTGCCGCAAATCTGCCGAATTCCAGTATCTTCGTCTTTTCCTCCGCCAGACTCAGGCCATACTTCGCAAACCGCTCTTCCAGTCTCAGTCTGAATACCTCCGCTTCATACTTATTCTGGAAGCAGCAGACAAAGTCATCGGCGTACCGGATGAGATAGCACTGTCCCCGACACTGTCGCTGTACAATGACATCAAACCAGTTATCGAGTACATAGTGCAGATAGATATTCGCAAGTACCGGGCTTGCGCCGTTTCCCTGCGGGCTGCCGCTTTCACTGTCCAGATACTTCCCGTTCTCCATGACTCCGGCCTTCAGGAATCTTCGTATAATTTCCAGAAACCTCCTGTCTGCTATGTCATGTTCCAGCATCTTCATCAGCCAGTCATGCGGGATCGTGTCAAAATAGGATCGTATGTCCGCTTCAACCACATAGTTAGTCTTGCGGTACTGCACCATCTCGATGATTTCCCGGACTGCCATGTGGCAGTTCCTGCCCGGTCTGAATCCAAAACTGCACGGATAGAACTTTGGTTCATATACCATCGTCAGTATCTGCGCTACAGCGTTCTCCACCAGTTTATCCTCATAACAGGATATCCCCAGCGGTCTCATCTTTGTGCTCCCATCCTTCGGGATATACACCCTCCGGGTGGGATTCGGTCTGTACGTGCCGTCTTTCATGCGGGCAACCAGTTCCTTCAGGTTATTGTCCAGGTCGGCTTCGTATTCTGCCTTGGTCACCTTGTCTACTCCCGATGCCTTGTTCTTGTCCATCCGTTTATGAATGGATTTAAGCAGGTCAACATCTATATAGCTCGCAAGGTTCTGGACTTTCCCATCCGTTCTGTTTGCCTTCTCGATGTTGTAGCGTATGTCAGCCAGATTTTGCGCCATATGCTCAGCTCTCCTGTCTGTACAGCCATTCTCTGACTGACTCTGCTAAATGTACACTCCTTCCCTCCACCTGCTTTCACAGGCTTCTACAGTACTACGAGTGTATCGGACTTCCTGCATCCCATTTGGGTTCCTATCGCGTTTCCTTGGTTTGGTTCCCATACCCTTTCGGGAGAATGCAGGATCTCAGCTGTTCTGTACGAAATCGCTGTCAAAGACCTCGCCAGGTTCTCAGACCGGGGGATGCCACGACGCCCTCACCATAGCGGTCGCCGCAGTGTTGCCTGCTGTCTACAGAAAAACATCGGCCATTTCCAACCTCATACTACTTTCCCGGCTCAATCACTTCACTTTCGTTCCGGCTCTGTCTTTCCCTGTCCTACGCTTAAATCTGGCGTTACCGCTTCGACTCCAAGGACTCGGTACGGGCGGCTGGTTAGGCCTTACCCGGTGAGATTTTCTCACTCAATTTCGTCAGCTTACCAATACAAGCAGATGTGGTATCCCGCTCGTAAGGGGAAATCAGTTATGCTGATTTCTCAGCTCGCACCCTGCCCTATTCTACCACAGAAAGAGAACCGCGGGACACAAGTCATGCCCCGCGGCTCTCCGCATTTCTTCACGGAAAACGCCAGCCCGCCGAGGGTTTCCGGGCAGAATGAAGAAAGCCGCCCGGACCTCTCATTATGAGAAATCCCGCTGTCCCGATGCGGTTTTCACGGCTGCGTCCCGTACTGCTGGAGCAGGGCCTCTGCCTTTGGCAGGAACACCTGTGCCCGGTCCTCAAAGAAGCTTAAGATATTTGAGGTCAGGTCCTTTGTTGTCTGTTCCGGCTCTCCGAAGCGCCTGCGGTGCTTCTGCATAAGCCCCTTCCACGCATTGTTCTGACCCTCAATCGAAATACTGACCATCTGCGGGAACAGATAATAGTCGCTCATTTCCCGCAGGCTGTTCAGAAAGAGCTCCCGGAATTCCTGATTTGCCATGGCAGACCGGAACAGCGGATGATTCTCCAGCGCTTCCGTGAGCGAGTCGCGCTCCGGGCTGGTCTCTTCTATCCAGTAAAGGCCCGAGGAGTACTCTGTGTCGTACAGAAGAAACCTCCACCGCCCGTCCGCCCAGGGATTGTCAGGATCCGTTCCCACGCTGCGCCAGAGTTCGGTGTTCCGGTCCGGCCGAAAGTCGGCATTGGCGATATAGATCTGAGCCGCAAAATAGGCCGCCATATCCGGGACATCCACCGTCTCCCGGAACCGCTGCCAGTTTCCGGGATCGGCCAGGTCCTGTTCCGCAAAGGAGCAAAGCTCCTCGTAGAGCGCCATATCCTCCTCCCGACCGTCCTGCAGCTCCTCCTCCTTCACCAGCAGGGTGTCATCCGCCCCGTAGTACTCCTTCAGATAAGAGCTGGTGTACCGGTCGTTCAGCACATAGGCGCCCCAGAACTCCCCGTTCAGGTAGAGCACGACAGGCCGGGCGTACTGAACGCCGAAGCCTGCGCCCCGCAGAAGTTCCTGAAGCCAGGGGTCCTTGTAGGGCATGACATTGGCGCTGTTGCCCCCGTTCCGGAAGACAAGGCTCTGAAAGCGCGTCACTGGTTCCCCGGTGACCTGGTTCACCGCCTCCGGAAACAGCGGATACTCCAGCGCCGCTCTCCCGTAATTTTCCCGGAAATATACCCGCATGGACCGGTTCGGATACGCCCTGGACATGCCGCCGTGGATCCGGATACCGCAATCCGTCTGAACGCTCAGCGTCTCAGAGGCATCGAACAGCTCCAGTGACGCGGGGCGCTCCCACTTTTTCCCGCTCTGTGTGTAATTTGCCACGATCTTGTAATAGTCCCCGGCCTGAAGGATCTCCCTGCCTTCATCCGTGCCGCTCCAGCTTTTATAGGTTTCCCCGGCGACCATAATGCCGCGCTCATAGGAGAACAGGCTGTCCGGCTCGGTCACCAGGGATGCCACCAGAACCGGGCCGTACTCGGAAAGCAGGCTGCAGCCGGGGAAAAAGGTTCCGGTGGCCACCGGTCCCCAGCGGCCCTCTGCATCCACCGCCGCTGCCCGGATAATCCAGGCGTCCGGGATCTCCGGGGCGGGATCCACCGGGAACCGCTGCTCCGCCTGCAGGGTTTCGGCGGTCTCTTCTGTCAGCCAGCCGCTGCCGCTTCCGGAAATCTGGATTCCGTCCTCATATCTGAGCGAGCTCCTGTCCGGCAGGGACCCGTCGGTGGTATAGAAGATCTCGCAGCCCTCCGGTCCGGTCAGTTCAAGGGAGAAGGCGTCCTCCGGACAGGCACCCGGCTCCCGCGAAAAAGCAACCGTGAGATCTGATGATTCCGTCTCAGCCGCAGGGCTCCCCTGGGGCTTCCGCGCAGTGCACCCCTGTAACAGAAGCAGCAGAAGAAGGACCGCGGCAATCCCTGCCCCGATCTGGTATGGTTTTCTGCTCTGCTTCCGTCCGTGCATTCAGGTTTTACCTCTCAGTTTCCCTTTCGTTCTTCCCCTTCGGTTGATTCCATTGTAACTGGAATGCGTACCTCTGTCCATTCTCCGCGCTCGGCAAGCCGGGCGCGATTAAATCAAAGCGGAAATTCGCAATCCGCTTCGCTCCCAGCTCATGAACCGCAGACTCTGAAGCGGTCTGTGCTTTTTCTGTGACAGTTTTTGAGGTATACTTGCATCACATTCAATAAAGAAGCTCAGAGCTCCGCGCGGCACCGCCCCGGAAATCTCTCTCTCTGCGAAGCAAAAAGGAGAAATCATGAAGAGAACCATGTTTTTCGAAAGGATTTCCACGAACGATCTGAAGACCGCGGGCGCCCTGCTCGGCGCCTTTGCCCTGTCGGCAGTCCTCCTCTCCGCCTGCGGTTCCGCCGGAAAGGCCCCGGAGACCACGGCTGCGCAGACAACCGCTGCTGCCCAGACAACTGCGGCCGCTCCCACTGCCGCTGCTACGACTGCAGCTGAGACCGCTGCCACAACTGCTGCCGCGACCGCTGCCGAGACCGCTGCCCCGGAAGCCGAAGGCGCCTGGTACCAGGCGGTACTGGATGATGCAGCTCTCCGGGAGCGCTACCCCTTCTCCTGCGTGATGGATCTGGACCAGGACGGCACAGAGGAGCTGTTCCTCTCCAGCACTGAGAAGTCCTTTGTGGGCGCTGAGGACCACGCCCAGCTCATGGCCCTGGTGGACGGAGCTCCCGCGGTTCTGAAGGAAATCGGCGGTGCCGGCGGCGAGGTGTTCAAATACGACGCGGCGGACCAGTCCCTCTTCTACTACTCCAGACTGTCCGGCGAGGGGCACGTCACCCAGATGAAGCTGGAAAACGGGGCCTTGACGGAGCTTAAGACCGTGGACTGCTACCAGCCGAACCACGGCCCGGAGGGCGGGAACCCCGACAGCATCACCTGGTACATGGACGGAAACAAGGTCAGCGAGGAAGAGGCGAAGCCCTTCTGGGACCAGTATGAAGAAAAGGCTGTGGAAGTCACCTACGCGAAGTGACGCCTGACAGCGATATCCGCACCAATTGGGAAGGCAAAGCGCCGGGAATCCTGTAAAAGGACTCCCGGCGCTTATTATCTCAGTGGGAGAAGACCCCCACCTCTACAGGTGGTGGGTTAAATCAAACTTGTCTCAGTGGGGGTCCAATCTCCCACTGAGATAACGCTCCGCGGGCATACGCATTTCAGCTATTTTTTGCAAATCCGTACCCCTTGCGGTTCACCCCAGGTACCGGTCGGCGATTTCCACGAAGACCGCCGCCCCCTGCCAGAGCACGTCCTCGTCCACGTTGAACCGGCTGTTGTGGTGAGACACGTCGGTCCCCTTCTCCCGGTCGGAGGAGCTCAAAAACAGGAAGGCGCCGGGCGTTTTCTCCAGATACAGGGCGAAGTCCTCGCCGATCATGGTGGGAGACGCGACCTGTGTCAACACCTGCTCCGGCCCAGCGACCGCAGCCGCGGCCTCCGCTGCCAGCCGGGCCATCTCCGGATCATTCACCACCGGCGGGGCTCCGTAGAGGATCTCCACCTCCGCCTCTGCCCGGTAGGCCGCCGCGATGGAGACCGCGATCTCCCGGATCCGCCGCAGGATCTGCTGGCGCACGGCTTCATCCACCGCGCGGACGGTTCCCTCCATCACCGCCTCGTCCGGGATCACATTGAAGGCAAAGCCCGCCTGGAACTTTCCGACGGTCAGCACCTTCGGGATGCTTCCGGAGAACTCCCGGGACAGGATCTCCTGAAGCCCCGTCACGATCTGGGCGCCCGCCAGAATGGGGTCCACGCCCTTTTCCGGCGTGGAGCCGTGGCAGCCCTTTCCCCGCACACGGATAATGAACTGATCGCAGGAGGCCATCACGCAGCCGGGGGCTGCGATCACCGTTCCCGAGGGAATCTCCGCCCCCATGATGCTGCCGATGTGGATCCCGAAGACCGCGTCGGGCAGCGGATCCATGGCCCCCTCGGATATGGCCAGCTTCGCCCCCGACATGGTCTCCTCCCCGGACTGGAAGAGGAGGAGGATTTTTCCGCTCAGCCTGTCCCGCTGTTCCATCAGCACCGTGGCGGCGCCGAGAAGCATGGATATGTGGGCGTCGTGCCCGCAGGCGTGCATCTTCCCCGTGTGCTCCGAGGCAAAGGGCAGTCCCGTCTCCTCCGCCACCGGGAGGGCGTCCATATCTGCCCGGAAGCAGAGTAGCTTCCCGGGCCGGCCGGTGTCGATCTCCGCCAGGATCCCTCCGGCTTTCCCCAGCTCCCGGAAGGGAATGCCCAGCTTTTTCAGGTACGCCTCCACGTAGGCGCAGGTCTCCGGCAGCTCGCATCCCAGCTCCGGAATGCGGTGCAGCTCCCGCCGGATCCGCACCAGCTCCTCCTGCAGCCCGGCGCTCTTCGCGGTGAGGTTTGACAGCTCGTTCCGGTCCATTTCTGTCCTCCTTTCAGGCGCAAACGTGTTCCTGTCTTAACAATACAGGGACAACCGATTAACTGCAAGGCGTTTGTATGCAGGCGATTTGTCCGCAGGCGATTATCTGGCAGGCGTCTGATAGGATTCTGAAAAAGCAAACCAAAAATGGAAATATTTTTTCCATATTGCCCGGGTATTAGTCGTATATTATAATGAAATCACCATATGTATGTTCGTCCGAAATCACCACATAGACGTTCGTCTGAAATCACCATATGTGCGTTCGCCTGAAAAGAAAGGAACCCGGCTGACCTATGACCATCTATGAGCTGAAGCTTCGAAAGCGTTTTCTGGGGCTGACCGCTGAGCAGCTGGCAAAGGCTGCAGGCGTTCCGCTTGCCACACTTCAGAAAATCCTCTCCGGGGCGACCAAACGTCCCCAAAAGAAGACCATGGACAAACTGCAGGCATTCTTCCAGGAGTGGGAAGCGCGCACCGGCTCTCCATTTGCCGGGGACCGATTCATGGGCCTGGCTGATTCTGTGGAGTATTCCACGGGCCCCGGAAGCCCTCTGATCCGGGAGCCCCGAATGGCATTTGCCGCTTCCCCGGCGGCAATTCCCCGGGGCTCCTATACGGTCCGGGATCTGGAGGAGCTCCCTCCCCACACGGCGGAACTGATCGATGGCTGCCTGTACGACATGGCGCCTCCCTCGATCCCGCACCAGATCACGGTCAGCGAGCTTGCCTTTCAGCTGGAAGCCTGCATCCGGTCCTCGGACCTTCCATGCCTGCTCCTCACGTCGCCCGGCGTCAGTGTCGACAGCGACAGCCAGACCCGCCTGGAGCCGGATATTGCCGTCAGCTGCGGGGAAAACCGTTTTTCCCATCAGGCCATCACCGCTCCACCCGACCTGGTCATTGAGGTGCTCTCTCCCTCCACCCGGAAAAAGGACCTGGGCCTGAAGCGGCGGAAATATCGGGAAATCGGAGTCCGGGAGCTCTGGTTCATAGACACCGGGGCTGAGCTTGTCATTGTGGACCGGCTCGAACAGGAGAAGAAAAAAGACGGCAGAACGCCAGATTCCGGGCCTGACACCCTGTTCTATTCCTTTGACGACACCGTCCCGGTGGAAATCAGCGGAGGTCACTGTGCCGTCGATTTTACCGGCGTCCGGAAAAAGCTGATCACTGCCTTTGGCAGGCCCTTATCCGAGTAAATCGAAACCCGAGCAATAGGCGCACAGTAATCGAAGCGCCCGGCGGTTTTGGGTAAGCCGCCGGGCGCTCTCTTTCAGTTCTTTCCTCGCGGGCCTGTCCCCGATTTCTCAGGACTGTGCCTGCTGATTACTCGATCTTATAGGCGGAAATATCAAACAGGGACTCATCCACCCGGTCATCAACCGAGAAGATCCGATAGAAGATCTCACTCGTATCTGCCGCGCCGCTGACGACAGGCGCGCCCTTCTGGCAGTAGGCCAGATTCCCGTCCCCATCGAAGAGGAAGGCGATTTCCGGGCTGTACTCTCCCGCCGGGTAGACCACCGCGTCGTAAGAGACGCCGTCCACCTCCCGGGTCTCCTCCGTATACTCCGCCTCGCCGGCCTTGAAGAAGAGATCCTGGTACAGGTCGTCCATCATCATGACATTCTCGTCAAGCACGCTGGAGCTCTCTGTGACCGCCGCGCCGGTCTTCTTGTCCGGGTACAGGTTGTAGACCTTGCCGTCCTTTATGACGGTGATCATCGTCTCAACTGCGCCTCCGACCTTCGTAGTGCGGCTGGAGTAGAACACGCCGTCTTTCGCTGTGACGTCAAAATCCTGGACCGCGTTCTGAGCCTCCACATCCCGGCTGTAAATGAGGTGCGCGCCCTTTGTCACATCAAGGCTTTCCAGAACCCCGACCAGCTTCGGATTGCCGCCCGACTGTCCCGCTTCTTCCGCTGCCATCTTTTCCAGGACCTCGTCCAGGGTCATCAGCTGGAAGCCAGAGGTGTCAGCCTCCGCCTGGGCAAAGTACAGCAGCATGTCCCCGGTTCCGTAGATATCCAGCTCCAGGATGCCGTCCGTGACCTTCGCCGGCGCCTCGCCGCCGTCCGCCATGACGATCTGGACGGTTCCGTTCTCCTCCTTCCAGGAGGTGATGTCCATGGCATCCTCGTCCATGGTCATGGAGCCCGTTCCGCCTTCCTTCAGGGTGATGACGGACGACATGTCCATGGTCTCCGAGGCCACCAGATAGCCCTCGTTCTGCACTGCGAACAAGGTGTACTCGCCCTCCATGGGAAGGGGCTCTTTTTCCGGGGCTGTGGTTTCAGGCGCCGTGGTCTCCGGGGCCTTCGTTTCCGGAGCCTTCGTCTCAGCCGCTTTGGTCTCCGGCGCCTTTGTCTCGGGCACTTTCATCTCCGGGGCTTTTGTCTCCGGGGCAGCCGCTGCTGCCGCAGCCGCTGTGGTTTCCTTCGCCGGCGTGCTTCCGCCGCCGCAGGCGGTGAGTCCTGTCAGAAGGACACCCGCCAAAATCGCCGCGAGAATTCTTCTCTGTTTCATATGCGTTTCCTCCCTATTTCTGTGACAGCCAGCAGGTTCCAGCCGCAGACAGCCGAAAACAGAGTTCCAGTTCCCCCTTCCAAAGCAGCTGCAGCTCTGTCTCTATCATATGCGGTTTTGTCACAGGTATGGAAAGAGGCGGGTAATTGTCAATGACAAACACTTCACCCCATGGCCCGGTGCTCCTCCTTCAGCTGCTCCGCCAGCTCGTACAGGGTCCAGCGGAGGTTCTGGGGCGTCACCGCCGCCTTCAGGTCTGTCCGGGGGATGCCGGCCTCCCGGTACGCATCCAGAAAGCGGCTTAAGTCCCGACCGGTCAGTCCCTGGAACAGTAGCAGCTCCGGCAGAAAATAGAGAGCCGGGGCCGCGGTTCTGCCCTTTGCGGCGCTGCCGGGGGCCGTCTGCCCGCTGACAAGCTCCAGCACCGTCTGGTTCACATCCCCCGCTTCCAGGGTCCTGTAGGCGAGGCCCAGCTCCCTGCAGAGGGCTTCGATCCGGTTTCGTTTCCCGCTGTCCGGAATGTGCATAAAGACGCACCCCGCAGCTGCCTGCTGACGTTTATTCATGGCCTGCCTCCAACTCCGCTCCGAAATAGTGATCCAGAACCTTCTGGGTCTTCAGGCCGTCCTAGTCCACAAAGACCCCCAGTTTCTTCAGCTGCTCCGTCAGTGCCTCCCTGAGAAGGGCCTCGTGCTCCACCGTCTCTGACGCCGGCGCAGCCTCGGATGTCTCCATCTCGGTCGCCGCAGCGGTCACCGGGACGGCTGCCGCTGTCTCCGGAGCGGGTTCTGACAGGATCAGCCAGACAAAGCAAAGGAGCCCCACGATCAGGCAGCTGATGACCGTCAGCCCCAGCCGGTGCACCCGGCGGGATCCTCCTTCTCTGTTCATCGTAAACCTCCCGCTTTTTTATATTTCTCAAGAACTAACTACCCATGTAGATTTTTTCTTCGCGCCTACACGCTCAAGAACCCCCATTGCCTGAAGCCTGACTGCGATTTTTTTGACTCCTCCGAGGCTCAGCCGACACGCATCTGCTGTCTCCTGAAGAGAGGCGTGTGGATGATCCCGTAAATAGGAAAGAACAGATTTCTGACTCTCAGTAAGCAGACTTTGAGCTTCTTTTTTTATAAATCTGGCCTTCACATAATCCGGTTCATATCCAAACGGAATTGTGACGATCAGCATACCATCGCGGAAAGAGAATGCCTCCCTGCCATACATTTTGACAATCTGCGGAATTCCGTGACCACTCTGTTCACTGAAAGCACAGGTGATAAATACAGTAAACAGGCGGTTATTAACCGGCTTGCTGGTTCCGGCATAAAAGCCCTCTTCACTTAAACCATAGGGAAGACCTCCGTAGGAGACCACTTCGATACGGTCGTCATAAAGGTAAACAGCCGGCGGAATCCTGTCCGACCATGAATTATGTACACATGCGTTAATCCATGCTTCACGAAATGACTGCAAATCAAATAACGGTGTTTCCGTGCGGATACCCGTCGCAAGGTCTACCTTTTTAGGCAGATCGATCAAACGGAAGTACTCCAGGATCTGCTGTACCGATATCAGCAGACTCTGTCCACTGAAGCTTGTGCGCTCATCTACCACAGTTTTATCTGTGCCAGCAAACCGCATCACTTTTATGATGGTTTCATTCTGATCGGAAAGCAGGTATGAAAGCAGGTTATACTGTCCTTCCTGGTTAAACATTCCAAAACTGTTCAGAAATGCTTTTGTTTCAGAGGCATGAATGCCCTTTTCCTTCAAAAAGCGAACCATTCCATGAAAGGTCAGATCCTGATTCTCAGAAGAAACCTGAGCTAGCAAATCCGCATTTCCGGATACCAGCATCCTCCTCAATAGGCCACTGCTGATCTGCTCATCGGATGCTGCTGTCCGCAGAAAGTATCTCCCATCGCATGAATATGGAATATCCGTTCCTTCTGCATGCACTTTGACAAAAAACCGTCCGGACTCATCCTGTTCTTTGCTGATATCCAGTATAATTCTCGGTTCAATCAACTCGGCCGCCCGACTTCTGATATCGAGAAGTGTTCGTTTTCCAATCTCTAGTCCTCTTATATTTCCATCATCATCAACGCCGAAATAAACAGTTCCCTCCATATTTCTGTTCAACATTGCAGAAAGGGATCTCAATCCCTTATCCAGCTGAGCGAGCCCCAGCTTAAATTCCTGGTATTCATTCTCATTTCCAAGATTCATAGTGCCCTTCCTCCAACTATCCATAGTCTACCGCAAAAGTCACTATAAGTCTACTTTTAAAGTCTACTTGTCAAGGATCTTTAACACACCTGGAAAGCATCAAGAACGCACTGTTCCCTGGATATAGGGAACGTCAGACATTCTCGCGGTCAACTGGTCAACTATGCCTTGAATTCCACCGAATGAACGCTATAATGTAGCTTACACTGAAACCTGTCACCGGCAGATATCCGCCCCGGCGGCCTCTGCCTGCCCTGCCCTTACGGAGGTACTTACAATGGAAAAAATCAAACTGGCGAACGCCTCTGCCCTGACTTCTCCGAACCCTGTCGTCCTGGTCTGCACGGAAAAGGAAGACGGAAGCACCAACCTGGCAACGGTGTCCTGGTGGACCTATCTCTCCTTCCACCCGGAGATGGTCGCCTACGCCATGTCAAAGAAATCCTTCAGCGGCGAGCGGGTCCGGGAGACCAAAAAGGTCGTCCTGGCTGTCCCCGGCAAGGAGATCGCCGGCGCAGTTATGGGCTGCGGCAGCTCCTCCGGACGGGACACCGACAAGGCCGCGAAGTTCGGTGTTGATCTGCAGGCGCTTCCCGGCACTGAGATCCAGGTCCCGGTTCACAGCCGCGTGGCCATTGAGTGCGACCTGAAGGAATTCCACGAGGTTGGGGATCACTACCTGTACATCTGCGAGGTGAAGAACGTCTACGGGAACGACCAGGAGGAGGCCGTCTTCGCCTGGAAGGGTTACGGAGAGATCTGCCCTGCGAAAAAGGCGGACTAAAACAATTTACATACCCTTACAATTCACCGTTCGTTCACACACAGTTTCACACGGGCGCGTCGAAAAAAGTACTTGACAAATCAGATTTTCTTTGCTTCATGCAAAAGGTGAAACGCGCAGATGCCGTCTGCAGTCTGCGCGTTTCACCTTTTGCATTCTTTTGTCTGACAATTCTTTCTGCCGGGTCCTTACTCCTCCGCCAGCTCCTCAAGCCAGTGGAAGCTGCCGGTCTTCTTCACGCCCTCCCCGTAGATGGTGGCGAAATCATCCTTCATGGAGATCACGTTGTAGCCGGCCTTCTCCCATCTCTCCCGGAGAGACTTGGTTCCCTCGGTGCTGCCGTAATCCCGCTCCTCGTCGTCCGCCACCAGCATGAAGGCCGCGCTGCGGTAGGGATTGTGGCTGATGGTGAAGTTGTGCATGCTCACGTCGCCGCTGCTGTTTCCGAAGGAGAGCACAGGCTGCTGGCCCACCTCCCTGGCGATCTGGGACACCTTGTTCATCTTCAGGTTCTTGATCAGCAGCCTGTCGGTCCGGACCACTTCGTCATCCGCCGTGTAGACGTAGTCCAGGCCGTCGGTTCCATGCTGTCCGGTGGCCTCCAGGGCCACGTCCATGCCGATGATGTTGGAGTAGGGAATATCAAAGGTGCCCTCCAGCAGGGTCCGGCAGATGAAGCGGTCGCTGCCGCTGACCACGTAGACCTCAAAGTCGTTCTCCTGCAGGTAATCCACCACCTCGATCATGGGCTGGTAGAAGGCCTCGCCGTAGGTCATGCCCTCGAAGCCGTCTACCTGCCGCAGGAGGATCTCAGTCTCGAAGTCCGCGAACTCCGGAAGCGTGAGGCCCGCGTAGGCCCGGGCCGCCTGGATGGCGTGCTGCATGGGCATGTCAGAGGGGAAGGACTTGTCCAGGGCGTGGTCCCGGATGGAGCGTCCCACCTCCAGCATCTCCTCGTCCGGCGTGAAGGAGGGATCCTTGAGGATGCGCCAGGCCAGCATGTAGTACTCGAGATAGGTGGGGAACAGCTCCCCGTAGAGGGTGCCGTCCATGTCGAAGACCGCGATTCTCGCCTCCTTCGGGATGTAGTCCGGGGAAGCCTCGTCGGTGACGCTCTCCACGTAGTCCACCAGCTCCACAAGGGCCGGGGCCTCCGGGTTCCAGCTGGCAAAGACCGCTTCCTCCACGGTCTCCTCTGCCGCCTCCGTCTCGGCGGCCTTTGTTTCCTCCGCCTTCGTCTCGGCCGCCGCTTCCGCCTTCGTCTCGGCCGCAGTCGTCTCCGCTGCCGTGGTCTCCGCGGCCGTGGTCGCCGCCGCCGTGGTCTCTGCCGCTGTTGTCGCCGCTGCCGTCGTCTGTGCCGGCTTAGCCTTTCCGCAGCCGCAGACCACCATGCTGAGCAGCAGTGCCTGGGCCAGAAGCCGTTTGATACCTAATTTCATAACGCTGATTACCTCCTGTTTTCTGTCATACATCGCTTGTCGCTGTTAACCCGGCGGGGACTCTCCCTCGCTGGATCCAATCGCGCCTGGCGCGCGCTCGGCAAGCCGAACACGATTGAGTTGCGCCCGGTCCGCCGGGCACGCGGGATCACGCCTGTCCCAGGCGGACCATCTCCACGCAGGTGTCGTTGCTGCCCATGGTTCTCAGAACCTTCTCCTGGGTTTCCAGCGCCTTCAGGGCGTCGATCTCGGAATTGTACTCCCCCACCATGCTGCGGCTGAATTCTCTTCCGTTGTCGTCCTTCTTGACCACTTCAATTCTGTACCTCATGACCTCTCCTTTTCTGCTTTCTGTTTGGTTCCTCACTCCACCATCCGGTTGTCCACGAAAACCGCCGTGCAGTGGGTGATGCTGATCTCCTTCCAGACATCCCCCGCGGCGTAGGGCTCGTGGGCAAGTGAGATTATAACACATAGATAAAGAAAAGCACTCCTCAGATCGCTCTTCGGAGTGCTTTTCCCGATGTTTTTCAGTACTTCTCTCTCCTGCTCACTTCAGCATCACCTTGTCCCAGCCGTAGTCCTGGAAGCTGTTGATGTTAAGGCCGTTCCGGATCACATACCGGCGGATGGTGTCGGCACGGGTCCGGCGGGGATTTCCGCGGAAAAAAGCCCCGGCGCACCGGCCGGACCAGGGCGGTATGCTGCCCAGGGTCCGGAGCCAGTGCGCCGGGGTTCTATTTTTCACATCGTTTCGGAGGATGATACCTGATTACTTGTTCACCACGTTGACCGGATTGCCCTCGACAAAGGACTTGATGTTGTCGGCGGTGATGTCCATGATCCGCTGGCGGGCGGCCTGGGCGGCCCAGCTGATGTGCGGAGTGATGATGCAGTTCTTCGCCTTCAGCAGCGGGTTGTCAGCCTTGATGGGCTCGGTGGAGACCACGTCCAGACCGGCGGCGTAGACCTTGCCGCAGTTCAGGGCGTCGGCCAGATCCTGCTCCACAACCAGCTGTCCGCGGCTGTTGTTGATGAGGATCACGCCGTCCTTCATCTTGGCGATGTTGTCCTTGTTGATGATGCCCTCGGTGGAGGGGAACAGCGGGCAGTGCAGGAAGATCACGTCGGACTTCTGAAGCAGCTCGTCAAGCTCCACATACTCCGCGACCTGCTTGCCGGCCTCGCTCTGGAAGGCGTCGAAGGCGATGACCTTCATGTTCATGGCGTTCAGGATCTTCGCGGTGGCCTGGCCAATGCGGCCGAGGCCGATGATGCCGGCGGTCTTGCCGTAGAGCTCGATCATCGGATAATCCCAGTAGCACCAGTCCACGTTGTTCTGCCACTTTCCGTCGTGGACGGTCTTGTCGTGGTGGCCGTAGTGGGCGCAGATCTCAAGCAGCAGGCCGACGGCGTACTGGCCGACGATCTGGGTGCCGTAGGTGGGAACGTTCTGGACAATGATGCCCTTCTCCTTGGCGTAGTTGTAATCCACCACGTTGTAGCCGGTGGCCAGGACCGCGATGGCCTTCAGGTTCGGGCACTTGTCCATGGTGGCCTTGGTGATGGGGGTCTTGTTGATGACCGCAACCTCGGCGTCGCCGATACGCTCCGCGATCAGGGGGCTGTCCACATAGGAGGTTCTGTCATAGACCTCCACCTCTCCGTAAGCCTTGAAGCTGTCCCAGCTCAGATCGCCGGGGTTCTCGGTGTAGCCGTCAAGAACAACAATCTTCATAATTTTTCTCCTTCTGGCGTGTCACACGTTCATGTTCAGATGATTTCGGATACCGGCTTCATTGGCCGCCGACTTCCTTGATTTCATGCTTCAGTGTTTTCTGCCTCAGTCTTCCACCATGGCCCAGGCGCGGTTCAGGCAGCGCTTGGTGTTGGCCAGGACAATCTCCTCGTCCTCGTCGGCGGTGGGCAGGACCTCCATGGAGAGGACCATGGGGTTCTTCGCGTTGAAGAAGCCCTCCTCCTTCAGGACCTGAAGGTAATCGATGAGCTCCGGAATGTCGTTGGCGCTGTTCGGATAGCCGAAGCGCTGGTGCAAGTCGCCGTAGCCCTTGGCGCCCTTCTCAGCCACAGCGTTGCCGAAATGCAGGTGGGTGATGTAGGGTCTGCAGGTGCGGATCACATCCTTCGCGGTCTCGTAGCAGATCGGGAAGTGGCTCAGGTCGACCAGAAGGCCGAAGTTCGGGTGGTGCAGGCGCACATCCGCCGCGAAGCGGGCAGCCAGCGGGGCCGGTCCGATGAGGGCGGCCTTGTCCACGTCGTAGTCAAAGACCTCGAGCTCCACGTTCATGCCCTTGGTGGCGGCGTACTCGCACAGCTTGTTGGTGGTCTTCAGCAGCTGCTGGTAGGCCTCCTCCTTGGTCTCCTCCTGCCACTTGCCGGCCAGGAAGGCGATGCCCTTGGCGCCCAGGTACTCGGCCTCGTCAATGGCCTCGAGCAGGGTGGCCTCGGCTGCCTTGCGGCCCTCCTCGTTGATGTCGTTGGGGTTCAGCTTCGGGCCGAGCAGGCGGGGCTGCGCGCCGTAGCAGACCTTCAGGTGGGACTGCTCCAGGAGCTTCTTCACGGCCTCTCTCTCTTCATCGTCCTTGCACTTGGTGATCTCGATGGCATCAAAGAAATCGTCGCTGGCGATGCGCTTGATGGACTCCAGCACGCCGAGACGGGGGAAGGACATCCAGCGGATGGTGCCAACCTGGAAATACTTGTGAATCGACTCTCTCATAGCAGTACTCCTTTCAAAATATTAAATCTGTTTCATTATTTGAAACATTAGTTCATCTTCTGAACTAATATTATCCCATGGGAATGCGCTTGTCAACATCAGAAATGGAGTTTTTCCTCACTGGTTCAGCTTTTTGGTCAGCTCCTCCACGGCCTCCCGCAGGAAGCCGAGATGGGCCCCGATGTGCTCGTCCGTCATGCGCTCCTTCGGCCCGGAGACGCTGACGCCGGCGATGACCTTGCCGTCCGCCCCGTAGACGGGGAAGGCGATGCAGCGGATGCCCGGCTCCCGCTCCTCCTCGTCGTAGGCGTAGCCCCGCTCCCGGATTCTCCGGAGCTCTCCCTTCAGCGCCTCCTTGGTGGTGAAGGTGTGCTCCGTGTACTGCTTCAGCCCCCGGACCCGGATCAGCTCGTCCAGCTGCTCGTCAGAGTAGTTCAGGAGCAGCAGCTTTCCGTTGCCGGTGCAGTGCATGGGGGATGCGCTGCCGATCTGCTGGAAGGTGATAAGGGACCGGTCCAGCCCCTGCACCACGTCAATGTAGACCGCCTGCATCCTGCTCTCCACAGAGATGTTGACGGTCTCCCGGAATTCGCCCGCGATGCGCTCCAGCAGCGGATGCGCGGCCTCCCTCAGCTTTTCGTGGACGTTCACGTGTCCCGCCAGGGCGCAGATCTTATAGGTGGGCCGGTAGCGGAGGGTCTTCGGGTCCTGGTCCACGTACCCCTTGTTCACCAGGGTGGTGAGGAAGCGGAGGGCCGTAGCCCGGTTCAGCCCCAGGCCGTTGGAGATATCAATGAGCCGCAGGGGTTCCTCCTGCAGCACAACGTATTCAAAGATCGTAAGAAGCTTGTCGCCAGATTTGTTTTCCATAAGGCCATGGTAACACAGGTGCGCCGGGGATTTCCACCGCTTTCTCGCAAAACGGCTTCCTCGTTCCGCCCGCCGCATCTGCCGCGCCGGTTCTCTGATTCTTGACGCTGATTTCCCCGGGTCTTATGATGATATCAGGGTCAAAATCCTTCTCACACGGCAGGTATGCCAGCCGGTGGGAAGATTAACATCTTATGATGAAGTAAAGAGGTTATCCCATGATCAGGATCCGGATGTTTATTCCCCACAACAATCTGAAGAGCACCTTCGAGGAGGTGGCCGCCGCCTTTCGCGGCTGGTCCGGCATTGAGATCGAGCTGGTCCACGTGTTCGGCACGCCCCAGACCCTGGCGCAGAACGGGGACGCGGACATTCTGGTGGCCCGGGGCATGACCTATGACTGGCTCCGGAACCACTTTCCGGAGAAGCACGTGATCGAAATCCGCTTCTCCAGCTTCGACATCCTGGACGCCCTGCTGTCGGCAAAGAAGCTGTACCACCCCCAGCGGATCGCGGTCCTGATCCGGAACCTGGAGGAGCGCCTGCGCCTCGAGATGGAGGAAATCTGCGGTGCCAGCATCCTCTACTTCAAGATCAGGGACGAGAGCACCGCCGTCGACGCGGTCCTCCAGGCCCGGGACAGCGGGGCCGAGGTCTTTGTGGGCGCCGGAACCGTGTGCGGCATCTGCGACCGGGAGGGTCTCACCCGCATCCACATCCACACCCAGAAGTCCGCGGTGGAGCGGGCGCTGCGCGAGGCGGTGGAGATTGCCCTCACCATGAACCGGGAGCGGGCCCGGAACACCCTGTCCGAGATGATCCTGAACACGAGCCCGGACGGCCTCCTCTCCCTGGACGCCACCGGCAGGGTCCAGGCCATGAACAACCGGGCCTTCCGGCTGCTGAACCTCTCGGTCTCCGAATTCCGGGAAAACATCCACCTCTCGGAGCTCTGCCCCGCGCTGCGCATACCCGCCGACGGCCAGGACTCGGAGGTGATCTCCTTTGAGGACGGGCGGCTCTATGTGGAGTCCACCCCCATCCTGGTGGACGGGCACCAGACCGGTACGCTTCTGACCATCCGGGATCCCTCCCAGATCACCGCCGCCGAGGGGCGGATCCGCCAGGGGCTGGTCCGGCAGGGGCTCGCCGCCAAATATACCTTTAAGAACATCCTCGGGAAGAGCCCCCAGATCCAGCACAGCATCCAGACCGCCCGGCGCTACGCCAGGGCCGATTCCAACGTTCTCATTGTGGGCGAGACCGGAACCGGCAAGGAGCTGTTCGCCCACAGCATCCACCAGGAGAGCCGCCGGCGCTCCCAGCCCTTCGTGGCGTTGAACTGCGCCGCCCTTCCCGAGTCGCTCCTGGAGAGCGAGCTCTTCGGCTACGAGCCCGGGGCCTTCTCCGGCGCCTCCCGCTCCGGGAAAATCGGGCTCTTCGAGCTGGCGAACAAGGGGACCATCTTCCTGGACGAGATCGGGGAAATCCCGGTCTCCCTCCAGGCAAAGCTCCTCCGGGTGCTGCAGGAGCAGGAGATCCGGCGGATCGGCAGCACCAAGGTGATCTCCATCGACGTCCGGGTCATCGCCGCCACCAACATCAACATCCGGGACAAGATCCGGGACCGCCTGTTCCGCTCGGACCTCTACTACCGCCTGAACGTCCTGAATCTCTCCCTCCCGCCGCTCCGGGACCGGGGGGAGGATATCCGGCTGATCTCGGAGTACTACCTGACCCGCTGCGCCAGCGAGATCGGGATTCCCTTCCCGCGGCTGTCCGGGCAGGTGCTCTCGGCCCTCCGGGACTACACCTGGCCCGGAAACGTCCGGGAGCTCCGGAACATCTGCGAGCGGATCGCCGTCCTGTCCGCCGGGGGCGAGGTGCAGGCGGAGGACCTGGACCTCACACAGGCGCCGGCTGTGGCCCACGATTCCTCCCGGGACCGGCTGAGACAGGTCCCGGCAGAGACAGCGCCGGAGCCCGCCCCCTCCGGCGGCACCTCCACCGGCAGGGACACGGGCAGGGACACGGCTCTGCCCGCTCCCGCCTCCGAGACCGGCGGCCCCGCCCCCAGTTCAGCGGCGGCCAGCCCCCTTCCCTCCGATGTGGACCCGCTTCTTCTCTCCGCTCCGCAGAGAGAGAGCAAGTCCCAGAAGGCGAAGCAGCTCGGCATCAGCCGGACCACCCTCTGGCGCCGGGAGAAGCGCCTCAGGGAGCTCCGGGAGAAGGGCTGATCCGTTTCCGGCTAAATCCCATACTTTTTCATTTTCCGCCAGAGCGTGCTGGGATTCATTCCCAGCGCGCCGGCGGTTTTTTTTCTGCTGTAATCATTCCGCCGGAGGGCCTCCAGGATCATATCCCGCTCCGGTTTCCCAGGCCCCGCCGGCCTCTCCGGCCCGCTCCCCGGGGCAGGCAGCTCCGCGGCCTCCGCCCGCTCCCTGCCGTTACCGTCACTGCCGGGCCTCTCGCCACAGTCCGCCAGCTCCGGAAGAATCCGCAGGCAGTCGGCGGTGTCCGCCTGCTCCTTCCTGCAAAGAATGGAGAGCCGCGAGCAGAAGCCGGAGAGCTCCTGGGTGTTTCCGGGCCAGCGGTAGCGGCTGAGAAGCTGAAGGGCTTCCGGGGACAGCTCCGTCAGCGGATTGCCGAGCCGCTCCTTTTCGAGTCCCACGTAGTACCGGACCAGGAAGGCGATGTCCTCCCGCCGCTCCCGAAGGGGCGGGATCCGGAGCTCCAGCCGGTTCAGGTGGTAGTACAGCTCCCCGGAAAAGCGCCCGTCCCTCTTCCTCTCCTCGATATCCGGCCCGTCGGAGCAGATCAGGCGCACGTTTACCAGGGTGGCCTCTGTTCCGCCCCTCCGGACCGCCTCCCGGGTGCGGAGAACCTGGAGGAGCCTCGCCTGCAGCCTGCGGCTGACGAAGGACACGTTCTCCAGGTACAGGGTCCCCTGATGGACCAGCTCAAAGAGCCCCGCCCGCTCCTCCGCCTGTTTTCCGGCGACCCCCGCCACGCCGAAGAGCTCTCTCTCCAGCTCCTCCTCGGAGAGGGCGGCGCAGTTCACGGAGGCGAAGGGCCTGCGCTTCCGCTTGCTGGAGTTGTGGATCCCGTGGGCCAGGAGTTCCTTCTCGGTCCCGTCCTCCCCGAGGATCATGACCGGCAGGTCGGTGTAGCTGAATTCCTCTGCATCCGCCACGAGCTGCCTTCCCGCCTCCGCGCAGCTGCGGAACTCCTCGAGACGGTGGCTGGCCGCGTAGCTTCTCCGGTTGATTTCCGTCCGGACCAGCTCCTCCTGCCTGCCCGGCCGCCCCAGCCGCTGGAAGGTCAGCATGCAGCCCTCAAAGCGGGCCTTCCCGGAGCCCGGGATCGGGACGCAGTTCACCATGAGCGTCAGGGAGTGGACCTTCCGGATATCCCAGAGAATCCGTGCCCCGTTCCGGATCACCGTCTCCACGGGGATCTCCGGAAACAGGTCCTGGAGCCGCGTCCCCAGGACCGAGTGCTCCAGCTTCAGGGACTGGTAGACGTAGTTGTTGGCCATGGTGATTCGGCCGGAGGAATCGGCCGCCAGGATCCCCTGGAAGGAGAAATTCAGGATGCTGGCGTAGCGGTCCCGCTCCAGCTTCTCCTTCCGGGCAAGAAGCACGGAGGCCTTGGCGTGGGAAATGGCGTTGTTGACCGACTCCAGGCCGGACTCGATGGTGACCGCCGGGATGTGGTACTTCTCCGCCGTCAGGGCGCAGGAGTGGGTCCCCACCACCGCCGTGTTTCCGTCTGCCATGGCCTGCAGGAGGGCCTCCTCAAGCCGGCTCTCGTCCTCCATGATGTAGGTCCGGAGCGAGACCTCCGGAATGGCGCGGCCAATCTGCTCCGCGCCGTAGACCATGCTGAAGGGGCCCAGGATCGCGATCCTCGAGGAGGCGGACAGCTCCCTGCACTTCTGCACGGCCGCCAGCACGTCATACCCGGAGACCGTGAGCTCCGCGCAGGGGATGCCGGCCTTCTGCAGGGACATGGCGGTAAATCCCCTGGCGATGATGATGTCGGCGTTCAGGTTCTCCAGGGGGTTTCCGGGGATGTCCTGGCAGATCTCATACTCCAGCTCGTCCCGGTCCGGGCGGGCCTGGAACACCTTCCGGATGTCAGAGAAAATCGACGGGTACGGGGCAAAAAACACAATGCGGATCATATCGCTCCTCCAGAATAATCAGTGGCAGGCAAACCTGCCATTGGAGCAGGCTTCTGACCTTGATATCAGCATAATGCATGTTGCATCTGATTGCAATCCATTGCAATGTCATGCAATCCAAGTTGCAACTATTTTCCCTACAATCTCAGGAATTATTCCTGTTTTGTTATTCATTCTGCACAAGCAAAAAAGCCGATTTTTAACACTTTTCACAAATCTCCGGAATCGATTCGGTTTTTTTCAAATATTCTGGAATCATCCTCCCCGCGCCCGGTACTATAAACCCATCACAACAACTTATGTTATGATTCTAAACGGAGGAGAACAATGAAAAAGCAGTTACTCGCATCAGTCATGGCAACCATCCTGGCAGCCGGCCTGACCGCCTGCGGCGGCAGCACCTCTGCCACCACGGCAGCTCCCGCCACCACCGCGGCTCCCGCCACCACCGCAGCCGCTGCCGCCGAGACCACAGCTGCAGCCGCCGCTGAGACCACAGCTGCCGCTGCCACGGAATCTGCCGGCGGCTTCTACGCCGGAAAGACCGTCGAAGTGGTCGTTCCCTGGGGCGCCGGCGGCGGAGCCGACACCGCATGCCGTCTGGTCTGCCAGTACATGGAGCAGGAACTGGGCTGCACCATCGTCATCAACAACGTCACCGGCGGCGGCGGCTCCATCGGTCTGAACCAGATGCTGAAGGCCGCTCCTGACGGCATGACCTACGCCTATGTGGCCAACACCGACTCCAACGGCAACATCATGCTGGAGGGCGTCACCTACGATGTGAACAGCTTCGCCCCCACCTGCCGCTTCGCCAACGATCCCCACGTGCTGGTCGCCTCCAACGCCTCCGGCATCACGGACCTCGAGGGACTGATCGCGGCCGGCCAGGACGGAACCACCCTCTGGGGCATCGGCGGCGCCTGGACCCACTGGGATTTCCTGAAGATCGACTTCGAGAAGGCCACCAACACCAAGTACAAGAGACTGGTCTATGACGGCGGCGCGGCCTGCATGACCGACATCATGAACGGCGACTGCACCGTGGCGACCCCCTTCATCTCCGAGGCTCTCTCCGCCATCGACGCGAAGGAAGCGGTCGGCATCGCTGTAACCAGCCTTGAGAGACACCCCCAGCTTCCGGACCTTCCCACCGTTGCCGAGCTCGGCTACGAGGGCTTTGAGTCCACCATGTGGAGAGGCTTCGCCGCTCCCGCCGGCACCCCCGCGGAGCCCATGAAGGAGTGGGCCGAGGCCTGCGGCAAGGCCTGCGAGAATCCGGAGCTCATCCAGAAGGCCACCGAGGCCGGCGTGACCATCGACTTCCTCGGCTTCGACGAGTTCCAGACCTTCTTCCAGGAGAACCACGAGGCCGTCAAGGCTGCCTACGAGGCCAACAAGGACGCCTGATCAGGCTTCCCTTCCATAAAATCACTCGTTACCCATCCGGAGCCGGGTACAGCCAGTCGGCTGTACCCGGCTTTTGAAAAAGAACAGACCGGAGAGAATTTATGAAGATCAAGAAAAGCTTTCCAGACGTTATTATCAGTCTTCTGCTCCTGGGCTTCTTTGCCTCCCTGCTGGCACAGACCCCCGCGATCCCCCAGGTTTCCCGGAGCTACCCCTTCGCGCTCATTGTGATCTCCGCCCTGATGACGGTGTATCTCCTGATCCGGAGTCTCGTGAAGATGAGGAATGAGACCCCCCAGGAGACCCAGGCCGGGGAGCAGGCAAAGGTGATCTTCCCGTACTGCCTCATGATCATCGGCTACATCCTCCTGCTCACCCTGATCGGGTACATCCTGGCCACCATGGTGTTCATGATCGCCTCCTTCTGCTTCCTGAAGCTGAAGAACAAGGTGGCCATGATCGTCATCACCGTCGTCACCACGCTGCTCCTCTACTACATCTTCACGAACTTCCTGGTAGTCATCCTGCCGAAGGGAAGCCTCATCAATCTGGCGTTTTAAGGAGGTGCCCTCTTGGAGAATATTCTGATTGGCTTTTCCAACGTGTTCCAGCCGATGAATATCGTGATCTGCATCGGCGGACTGTTCATCGGCGTCCTCTTCGGCGCGCTTCCCGGTTTCTCCGCCACCATGGCCGTGGCGATCTTCGTCCCCTTCACCTACGTCATGGAGCCCGGCCCCGCGCTGCTGCTCCTTAGCGCCCTCTTCTGCGGCGGCGTCTACGGCGGGTCCATCCCCGCCGTCCTGGTGGGCATTCCCGGCACGCCGGCATCTGCCCCCACCGCCATGGAGGGCAAGGCCCTGGTGAAAAAGGGCGAGGGCGGCCGGGCCCTGAACCTGGTGACCCTGGCCTCCTGCTTCGGCGGGTTCTTAAGCGCCATGGCACTTCTCATCTGCGCCCCCATCCTGGCCCAGATCGCGAAGATGGTGGGACAGCCCGAGCAGATGCTGGTGGCAATCTTCGGTCTCTCCGTCGTTGTCATGCTCTCGGAGGACAACCTCTTCAAGGGCGTCATGGTGGCGGTGGTCTCCCTGCTTCTCGCCACCTTCGGCCAGGACCCGGTGGAGGGCTTCCCCCGCTTCACCTACGGCTTTTCCGAGCTCACCGGAGGCTTCTCCGTGGTCCCGGTCCTGATCGGGCTCTTCTCTCTCCCGGAGGTCTTCAAGATGCTGGAGGATCCCCACGGGAAGATGGCGGAATCCGGCACCGTCGGCTCCATGAAGCTGAAGAAGGACGACGTGTTCCCGCAGCTCGGCAACGCGCTCCGCTCCTCCCTGATCGGTATCGGGGTCGGCATCATTCCCGCGGCCGGACCCGACATCGCGGCCTTCCTGGCTTATAATGAGGCCAAGAAAGCTTCGAAGCACCCCGAGGAGTTCGGAAACGGCAGCGGCGAGGGCATCATCGCGGCCGAGGCCGGCAACAACGGCGCCACCGGCGGCTCCCTGATCCCGCTCCTCACCCTGGGCATCCCCGGAAGCGCCCCCGCGGCCCTCTTCCTCGGCGCCATGATCATCCACGGCGTGCGCCCGGGCCCCACCCTGTTCTCCCAGAACGCGGTCACCGTCTACACCATGATCATCGGCTTCGGTCTCATCAACCTCCTCATGTACGTTGTGGGACTGATCTACTGCAAGTTCGGAAGCTTCATCCTGATCATCCCGAAGTCCATCCTGGCCACCATCATCGTGGTGCTGGCCACGGTCGGAACCTTCGCCACCAACAAGAACATGTTTGACGTCTGGTGCATGTTCTTCGCGGGCCTCTTCGGCTACCTCATGCTGAGGAACGACTTCCCCACCTCTCCGGTGGCCCTGGCCCTGCTGCTGGGCGCCAACATGGAGAAGGCCATGTCCCTCACCCGCACCATGTACGAGGGACGCGTCATGGACATCTTCAAGCGCCCGCTGACGACCGCCCTGCTTCTCTTCACCATCTTTTCCTTTGTGTTCCCGCTGGTGCGCATGCACGCCGCCAAAAAGCGCAAGGCGGCCGCGGCGAACGCCTCCCAGGAAGGAGACAACACATGACTGGCAGAAGAACCGCAATCCTCTCGGACCTGGCCCTCGTCGGGCCGGAGCTGATCCCGGCGGAGCGTCCCTGTATCCTGGTCGAGGACGGCAAGGTCCTGGACATCCTGACCCGCGGGGCCTTTGAGGAGATCCGGGATTCCGTGGACGTGATCGACCTGGGCAGCCGCACCCTTCTGCCCGGCCTGTTCGAGTGCCACAACCACCTGGCCCTCGACGCGAGGCTCCCCGGCCACCTGGGGATGATGGGCCTCAGCGAGGCGGAACACACGGTCCTGGCCCTGAACGGCCTTCGCGACGACCTGATGAGCGGCGTCACAACGGCGCGCTGCATGGGCGACCGCTACTACCTGGACGTCACCATGAAGCGCCTCATCAAAGAGGGAAAGGTGGAGGGACCGGACCTCCTGGTCTCCGGCATCGGCATGAAGGCCGCCCACGGCCACGGCTTCGTGGGCCTGCCCCACAGCGGCGCCGAGGAGTTCCGGAAAACCGCACGGGAGAACATGTTCCGCGGGGTGGATCACCTGAAGATCTTCATGACCCCCGGGGCCCCCGCGAAGTCGGAAACGGACTTCATCCCCTGCTACCTCACCCGCGAGGAGGTGGCCACCGTGGTGCACGAGGGCAGATCCGTGGGGATTCCGGCCACCGCCCACTGCATCGGCGGGCAGGGCCTGGACCTCTGCATCGAGGAGGGCGTCTACGTCATCGACCACCTCTACAGCGTCACCGAGAAGCAGGTGCGGCGCCTGGAGACCGAGTTTGACGGCTGGGTCGACATGACCAGCGGCATCGTCCTGGATCCCGACCGGGAGCCCTACCTCTCGGAGGCCTCCGTCGCGGGGCTCCGGGCCGCCAGGGAGTACTCCCGGGCCTGCATGAACCGCATCTATTCCAGCGGAAAGATCCGCTTCACCATCGGCACCGACGCGAACCACGGCCTGCTCTGGAAGGAGCTCCTGTTCGCGGAGCAGGGCGGCGCTTCCCGGAAGACAGCCCTGAAGGCCGTCACCGTCAGCGCCGCCGAGATGTGCGGCGTGGGGAACAGCAAGGGCCGGATCGCCCCGGGCTACCAGGCGGACCTCATCGCGGTCTCCGGGAATCCCCTGGAGGACCTCTCCGCCCTCTCCCAGGTTCCCTTCGTCATGAAGCGCGGAACCGCCGTGAAGACCCCCGCGTAAGCGGCAGAAAAGAACACCTGAAAAGGAACAGCCGGATCTCTCCGCACATCAGCGGGGGATCCGGCTGTTCTTCTGTTGCTATGCTCTTCGGTTTCTATGATCTTCTGTTGCTATAATCTCCTGTTTCGGTGTCTTCCGCTGCCGCTTACAGCTCCAGCTCCGCCCAGGCCTGCTGGAGAGTCCGCTTGGCGTTGGCGATCACCGCGAAGGAGGGCTGGTCCTTCCAGGGCTTCACCTCGAAGCTCAGGATGGGCCGGTTCGTTTCGTTCATGTACCCGCTCTTCATGAGAAGGCGCAGGAATTCCTTCAGCTGCGGCACGTCGTTCTCACTGCCGGGGAAGCCGAAGTGGGGGTGCATGTCGCCGTAGGCCTCCCGGCCCGGCACCACCACGCCGTTGCCCATGTGGGTGTGCTTAATGTAGGGCAGCACCGGCACGACGCTCTCCTCGATGGTCTCGTGCAGCAGCGGGATGTGGCTCAGGTCCACCAGAAGCCCGAAGTTGTCGCAGGTGCTGCAGACCTCCTCCGCGTAGCGGGCCGCCAGGGGGGCCGGGCCAATGAGGGACTTCTTGTCCACGTCGTAGTCGAAGACCTCCAGGCAGAGGGGCAGATTTCCCTTCTCCTTCGCGTAGCCGCAGAGCTCGCGGGTGGACTTGACCAGCTGCTGCAGGGCCTCCTCCTTCTTGTCCTCCTCGAAGTGCCCGGAGAGGAACTGGGCGTCGACGGCGCCCATCTCCAGCGCCTCGTCGATGCCGGCCTTCACCGCCGCCACCGCCTGGAGCCGCTTCTCCTCGTCCAGGTCGTTCAGGTTCAGTCCGGGCCCCAGAAGAAGCCCCTGGCCGCCGAAGGCCCAGGTCATGTGGGAGATCTCCAGAAGCCGCTTCACCTGCTTCCGGACCTCTGCGTCCTTGATGTGGCTGAACTCCACCGCCTCGAAGAAGGGGTCCGCCACAATGCTCTCAAAGCGCTCCAGGACCGGCCCCTCTCCTGCCCCGATCTCCGGGTAGGCCACCTGCAGCACCAGGCCGATCTTCGCGTACTTGCTAATCGATTCTTTCATCTGTCTGTTCTCCTTGCAGCCCCGGGGACAGAGCCCGCGGACACCCTGTGCCTGCAGGGCCCGTGCGCCGCCCGCTGCGGGAAAGAAGGCGGCCGCCGGCCACATTCGGCCGGGAGCCGCCTACGGTTTTTAGGACATTTACTTCCTCTTCAGCACTTCCTTCGCCTTTGCGGCCAGGTTCTCCGCGCTGTAGCCGTACTTCTTCAGCATCGACTCGTAGTCGCCGGACTCCGCGTAGCCGGTGGCGCCGACGCCGTCCGCCGGCACCGGGCAGTTCTTCGCCAGGACCTCCGCGACTGCTCCGTAGAGGCCGCCGAAAATGCTGTCCTCCTCGATGGTCACCACCGCGCCGGTCTTCTTCGCGCTCTCGATGAGCAGGGCCTCGTCGAGGGGCTTCAGGGTGTGCATGTCGATGAGCTCCGCGCTGATGCCCTCGGCCTTCAGGAGCTCTACCGCGCCCATGGCCTTCTCCAGCAGCGTGCCGGTGGAGACGATGGTGATGTCGCTGCCCTCGCAGACCCTGATGCCCTTGCCGATCTCAAACTTCATGTCCTCGCCGTAGATCACCGCCGCGGGTGCCCTGGAGAGACGCAGATACACCGGTCCCTCGTAATCCGCCGCCGCCAGCACCGCCGCCCTGGTCTGCACCGGATCGGAGGGGTTGATCAGCACCATGTTGGGGATGGAGCGGAGGTAGGCCACGTCGCTGATGGCGTGATGGCTGGCGCCGTCGTAGGAGTCGGACAGGCCCACGTAGGTCCCGCAGAGCTTCACATTCAGCTTGTCGTAGCAGATCAGGCTGGAGATGGGGTCCGCGCCTCTGGTGGAAAGGAAGACGGAGAAGGTGTTCACAAAGGGGATCATGCCCTCTCTCGCCATGCCGGCCGCCATGTTCACCATGTTGATCTCGCTGATTCCGCACTCGAAGTAGCGGTCCGGATAGGCCTTTCCAAACAGGATGCTCTTGGTGGAGCCTCCCACGTCCGCCTCCAGGGCCACGACCTTCTCATTGATGCCGCCCAGCTCCTTCAGCGCCTCGCCGAACGCGTCCCTGATCGCAATCTTTTTCTTCTCGCTCATTTTCAGCCCTCCAGAATCTTCTTCGCTTCCGCGTAGTCCGCGTCGCTGATCGCCTTGCCGTGCCATGCGCTCTTGCCTTCCATGAAGGTGACGCCCTTGCCCTTCACCGTCTCGGCGATGATGATGCTGGGCTGTCCGCTGCAGGCCTTCGCCTCGGAGATGGCCGCCTCGATGGAGGCCAGGTCGTGCCCGTCGCAGGGAATCACGTTCCAGCCGAAGGCCGCCCACTTGGCGGACACGTCGCCCTCCGGCATGATCTCCTCCACGGTTCCGTCCAGCTGCACGCCGTTGTGATCCAGGATCGCGATCACGTGGTCGGTCTTGAACTTATTGCCGGCCATGGCCGCCTCCCAGATCGCGCCCTCCTGGATCTCGCCGTCGCCGAGGAGCACGTAGGTGTAGTTGTCATAGCCCTGCATGCGGTCCGCGATGGCCATGCCGATGCCGGCGCCGAGGCCTAAGCCCAGCGGTCCGGCGGAGAGCTCCACGCCGGGGGTCTTGTGCACGCAGGGGTGGCCCTGGAGGTTGGAATTCAGCTGGCGCAGGGTGGGCAGCCACTCCTTCGGGAAGTAGCCCTTCTCCGCCAGGTTCAGATACAGCATGGGAGCCGCGTGGCCCTTGGACATGATGAAGTGGTCCCTGCCCTTCTTCTCGGGATCTGCCGGATCGATGTTCATGATGTCCTGGTACAGGAGCGTCACGATCTCGCAGCAGGAGAGGGATCCGCCGGGATGGCCGGTCTGGATGTCGTGCAGCAGGTCGATGAGTTCGTTCCTGAAGCGGAGGCACAGGGCCTCCAGCTCAGCTTTGTGTTCGTTCGTCATGGTTCCTCCTTTGTGTATCCTCCTGATCCCCCGCGGGGACAGGGTTCCGAACCCTTATTCCGCCAGCATCCCCCGCACCAGCTCCATGCAGAGCTTCGGGCTGGACAGGGTCTCAATGCCTGTGATCTCCCGGATCACGCCCTCCAGGTGGGCCATGGAGGCCTGGGCGAGGACGATGCAGTCATAGCCGGAGATCTTCTCCGCCTCCGCCTTCAGAAGCCGGTCATGGGTCTCCATGTCGCCGGACTTCATGGCGAAAAAGGCTTCCATCACGGCCTTCTTGTCAATGCAGATCTCCTTCCCCGCCGCCGCGGCGTCTTCCAGAAGCTTGTCCGCCGTAGGCTCCAGGGTGCTCTCCGCCGTGGCCAGAACCAGGAAGCGGCTCCCGAGGGAGACGGCCTTCTTCGTCATGGCGTCGTCGATGGCCACCACCGGCACGGAGATGAATTTCCGGATCTCCTTCAGGTAGGGCGTCAGGGTGGAGCAGGTCACCACGATCAGGTCCGCCCCGGTCATCTCCGCGCTCTTTAAATCCAGGAACAGGCGGTTCTTGTTGTTCAGGGTAAACTCCCCGATCTCGTTGGGGTTCACCGCCAGGAACTCATCCCACAGGTTGTAGATCTTGACCGGCTCGGGAAGGGTGGCCTGCAGGGCCGGTCCGAAGGACTCTGCCACGGTCCTCACTGTGTGCAGCAGCGCGATCTCTTTCATTCTCCGTACACCTTCTTCATGATGGGGATCAGGTACTCCGCGGCGCCCTTCGCTGCCTCCTCCATGCTGGGAAGCTGGAAGATCTCCGTAGTATAGAAGCCGTCGTACCCGCACTCTTTGAACAGGCTGATGATCTTCTCAAAATCCAGGCCGCACTGGCCGGGATAGCGCCGGTTGTTGTCCGAGAGATGCACGTGGATGTTGTAGGGACTGTACTGCCGGATCGCGTCAAACAGGTTCTTCTCCTCCAGGTTCAGGTGGAACACGTCCAGCATCAGCCGGAAGTTGTCCCTGCCGACCCGGTCCACCATGTCCGCGCCCTCGGCGCAGGTGTTGATGAAGTTGGTCTGCATGATGGTCACGGTCTCCAGCGCGATCTTCACGTTCTTCGGGGCCGCGTAGTCGGCGAGCTCCCGGAAGGCCGCCACCGCCAGGCGCTCGGTCTCCTCCTTCGGCATCTCCGGGCAGTAGTGGCCCCTGATGCGGCCGATGTTGATATTGGTCCCGAGGTACGCCGCGAAGTCGATGATCTCCTTCGTGCGCTTGATGGCCTCCGCGCGCTTCGCGGGGTCGGGATCCGTGTAGCTTAAGCCCAGCTGCCCGTAGATCTCCCCGGTGCAGACCAGGGAAACCGCCAGGCTGTACTTTTCAAGCGTCGCCTTCACCTCGGCCCAGTCCAGGGCTCCGGGGTTCAGGGTCATGAACTCCACGCCGCTGTAGCCCAGCGCCGAGAGGGCCCTGCAGCTCTCCTCCAGGGGACCCTGGTAGGCAGTGACGGACTCCGCAATGGCGACGTCCGGCGTCGCCACCTGGTAACAAAGCTTCATCGCAATCTCCTTCTCTCTTCCGTCTCAGGCCTTCTTCGCTGCCCTTGCGTTTGCCATCTGGGCCGCCATCTTCACCGCGTTCTCAAAGGAGGAGGTCTTGACAATGCCCTTTCCGGCAATGTCGTAGGCGGTGCCGTGGCCGCAGGTCACGATCGGGATCTCGAAGCCGCCGCCGATGGTGATGCCCTCGTCGAAGCCCTTCAGCTTCAGCGCGATCTGGCCCTGGTCGTGGAACATGGTGACCACGCCGTCAAACTCGCCGCGGAAGGCCTTGATGAACAGGGTGTCGGAGGGGAAGGGACCGTAGGCGTCCACGCCCTTCGCTCTCGCCGCCTCGATGGCGGGGGCAATGACGTCGATCTCCTCCCTGCCGCAGGTGCCGTTCTCGCCGGCGTGGGGGTTCAGGGCCGCAACGGCGATCTTCGGGTTCTCGAAGCCCGCGTTCTTCAGGGTGGTGTACATGAGGGTGATGGCGCGGCCGATGCTCTCCAGCGTCAGGTGGTCGCTGACCTCCTTGATCGGGATGTGGCTGGTGGTGCGGGTGGTCCACACCTTGCCCACGGCGTTGATCTCGCCGAAGGGAGCCGTGTGGTTCAGGAGGTGGGCGATGTAGTGGTGCTCGCTCTCATAGTGGCAGCCGGCCTCCTTCAGCATGGCCTTGTTGAAGGGACCGAAGCAGAAGCCCTCGATCTTTCCCTCACGGAACAGCTCCACGCAGAGGTCAATGGCGTCCAGAACGGCTGCGCCGCTGACCACCTTGCCCACGCCGAAGGGAACCTCGGCGGGATCCACGTTCTTCCGGTCCAGCATGGGAATGCCCTTCGTCCAGTCGGCATCCTCCACCTTGTCGATGACCTGGATGGACGCGGTCTTCCCGATGACGGAGAACGCCCGCTCCAGAACCCGGAAGTCGCCGACCAGAACCGGTCTGCAGTACTCCTCAAAGAAGTTCTCCGCGCAGAGCTTCGCGATGATTTCGGAACCAACACCCGCAGCGTCGCCGAGGATGATTCCCAGTACAGGTTTCTGAGCCATGATGCTCTCCTTTCGTTATAAAGAGGCGGTGCTCCCCGGGCCCTCTCCGGGCCCGGCCGGAAGCGCCGCCTTAGCTGTTTTCAGGAGCTCGTCTCCTGAGCGTTGTGATGTTGTAAACTGCGGAAAGATTACTTCAGGGTCTCGAGATAATCGGCCTCGTACTTGGTCACGTACTCGGTGGCCTCCTCGTGATTCATGAACTGCGGGACCAGCTTGTTCTTCTCGATGTAGTTGTCCTTCCAGGTCTGGGTCTCGGAGACCTTCTGCATGGCGTCGCTCCAGAACTTCACGGCCGCGTCGCTCATGGCAGCGGGAGCCGCGACACCGCGCCACACCGGAACCTCGACGTTCTCATAGTCGCCGATCTCGGAGAGGGTGGGGGCATCCGCCAGGTTTCCGCCGTAGCGCTCGGTGGCCAGGGCCAGGACCGGGATCAGGTCGCCGCTGGTGACGTACTCGGAGGCAGCCGCCGGCTTGGAGATGACGAAGTCGATGTGGCCGCCCAGCTGGGCCGTGATGGCATCGCCGGTGGAGTCATAGGTGATGTAGGCCATGACGTCCTTGGTCAGGCCGATCTCCTCCAGCATGGCCTCGTAGGTGGCAATGTCGTCGCCCTTGGATCCGCCGATGACGACCTTGGTGCCGGCCTTGGCGGCGTCAATGGCCTCCACGAAATCCTTGTAGGTGGTGGACTTGCCCTTGAAGAGCAGCTGCTTGTCGACCGCCATGATGGCGATGATCTTGAAGTTGGAGGCGCGGTTCTTGGTGTTCTTGACCATGGGCATCAGGTCGCCGGAGTTGAAGGTCAGGAGCTGGTAGTCAGCCTTGTTGCCGCTGGTGGTGGCCACTTCGTTTCTTCCGATCTCGCCGCTGCCGTCGGTCTTGTTGGTGACCACGGTGGTCTGGCCGTTGATCAGATTCTCGGCAACCAGGATGTCGGTGATCTGACGGGAGAAGATGTCAGAGCCGCCGCCCGGGCTGGAGGTGCACATCCAGTTGATGGTGTTCTTCGGAACGAACTCCGCGCTTCCGCCGCCGGAAGCCTTTCCGGAGCCGCCGCAGGCCGCGAGAGACGCCGCCATAGCCACAGACAGTGCCAGTGCAAAGATACGCTTTTTCATAAAATCCTCCTTATAATTTGGTGGTTGAAACTATCTTTGATTTCCTTACAGTTGCCGGTAGCGGGTTGCTGCTCAGGCTGCCTTCTTCTTCAGCAGGGCCTTGACGGTCGGCACCGCGATGAAGGTGAAGAAGATGATCATCAGCACCAGGGTGATGGGTCTCGTGAAGAAGATGCTGATGCTGCCGCCGGAGATGATGAAGGCCTTGCGCATGTTGGACTCCAGCAGGGAGGCCAGCACGAAGGACAGGATCATCGGGGAGCTGGGATAGCCGTTCTTGACCAGGAGGTAGGCGAAGCACCCGGACAGGAACATGACGATGACGCCGTACATGGAGTAGCTGGAGCTGAAGGAGCCCACGCAGCACACCACGATGATGATCGGGATCAGGTACTTGATCGGCACCGTCAGGATGCGGATCAGGAAGGGGATCACCGCCACCGCCACCAGCAGCGCGAAGATGTTGGAGACAAAGAGGGAGGCGATGAGGCCCCAGGTGAAGTCCGGCTGCTCGGTGAACAGCAGCGGGCCGGGGTTCAGGCCCCACATCATGAGGCCGCCCAGAAGCACCGCGCCGGTGCCGGAGCCCGGGATGCCGAGGGCCAGGAGCGGGGCGAAGGCGCCGGCCGCAGCGGCGTTGTTGGCCGCCTCGGAGGCCGCGATGCCCTCAATGGCGCCGGTTCCGAACTCGTCCTCGCTCTTGAAGTGCTTGTTCATGCTGTAGCCCATGAAGGCGCCGGTGGTGGCGCCGGCACCCGGAAGCACGCCCACGAAGGTGCCCAGCAGGCCGGAGCGCACGGCAGGCGGCAGGAGCCGCTTCAGGTCGTGGCCGGTCAGCATGCTGTTCCTGATGGACAGGTTGAACTTCTGATCTGTCTTGGTCTCCTTGTGCCGGTCCATGGACAGGGAGATGACCTGTGCGAAGCCGATGGTGCCGATGATGAAGGGCGTGAAGGGAATGCCGCCCAGAAGATGCATGCTGTTGAAGTCATAGCGCGGCGAGCCGGAGAGGGTGTCCATTCCGATGCTGGCCATGAGGATGCCGAAGATCGTGATGATGACGCCCTTGATGGGGTTCTCTCCCACCAGCCAGCTGATGGAGGTCATGGCGATCAGGAGCAGCGCCGTCATCTCGGAGGGGCCGAACTTCAGTCCCACGTTTGCCAGGGCCGGTCCCAGTATGGTCAGGATGATGATTCCGATGGTGCCGCCGAAGAAGGAGGCCATATCGGCGGTCATCAGGGCCTGTCCGGGGCGCTTCCGCTTCGTGGCCATGGGATAGCCGTCCAGGGCCGTGCAGATGGCCGGGGAATCGCCGGGAATGTTTAAGAGGATGGCGCTGAAGGAGCCGCCGTACATGTTGGAGTAGTAGATGGCGCCCAGCATGATGATGGCCGTGGTGGGGTTGAACTTATAGGTCAGGGGGAGCAGCAGGGCGCAGCCCGCGAGGCTTCCGATACCCGGCATGGCGCCCACGATCAGGCCCAGGATGGCGCCGGCCATGGCTGCCAGCATGTTCTCCAGAGTGAACACAACGCTGAAGCCGCGGAGCAGCAGAGCAAAGTTTGACATATCCTTGATTCTCCTTTCTCTCCGCGATCAGTAGCGGAACATCTCGAACAGTCCCAGGGGGAACTGGACCTGCAGCCACACCTGGAAGACTCCGATGGCGATGGCCATGCTGATGAGGAAGACGATGATGGTGTCCTTCCAGGGCGCCTTCTCGATCACCTTCATCCAGAGGAGGACGAAGAGCCCGCAGGCGGGAATGAGGCCGATGATGTAGGCCGCCGCGATGATGCCGGCGCCGCAGCCGATGATCAGCAGCTCGTCCTTCTCGTACTTGACCTTGTCTGTCTCGGAGAAGGACTGGATGAAGGAGATCACACAGATGACAAACATCACCGTGGCCATGATTCCCGGAAAGAACCCGGGCTGCGGCCCGTCGACGGGATCCCAGAATCCCAGCTGCGTGAACCCGATGATGGCGAAGACCGCTGCGATGACGCCCAGCAGGATCGTCACAATCTGCCTGGAACCAAATTTCATATGTTTCCTCCCTTCCTCTTCTCCTCGGGCTCCCCCGCCGGAGCCGCCCTCAGAGTTTTTACCTTTTTTCTTTCTGCCTAACATAAAGCAAACACCGTGCCAGTTTGCGGCCGGCACGGCGGAAATTTTTTTTATGAGCGGGAAAGCTTGAATTTCACAGAAAAAACACGGTTTCCCGGGAGCCGAACCGACTAGGTCCCGCCGCACAGGGTGAAACATTAGTGAAACACTTTGGAACGCAGTGGAACATTGTGGAACATCCCGAAACACTTCTCGCTTCATGAAACACTTCTCACATCACGAAACACTTCCGGCCCTCCGGGCGCCGCTCTCCGTCTCGGCCCACATCCTCCTCAGGGAGCACAGCGTATAGATGAGCAGCAGCAGCATGGCGGCGGCCCACCCCACCGGGTACGCGGCGTAGATCACCTTCACGCTGCTCCACCGCCTGGTGGCCAGGGCCAGGAACAGCTGCCTCGCGCCCACCATTCCCAGAAGGGACAGGAGCATGGGCTGCCGGCTCCGGCCGTAGGCCCGGAGGTACCCCGCCAGAAGCTCCCGGATACACAGAATCAGGTACAGGGGGGCAAGGAAGCGGGACATGCCGGCCCCCGCCTCAATGACCTCCGGCTCCCGGCTGAAGAGACCGATCAGCGGCTCCGCGAAGGCGATCAGGATAGCGGAAAGGGCGCAGGTCACCGCCGCGGCCAGCACGAAGACGTACAGGATGCCCTTCCGGGCCCGGCCGTAGTTTCTGGCCCCGATGTTCTGGCTCACAAAGGTTGTGCAGGTCATGGCCAGGGCCTTCGGCGGCAGCACCACGAAGCGGTCGATCTTGTTGGCCGCCCCGATTCCCGCGGTGACCGCAGTGGGGAAGCGGTTGATGTAGGACCAGACGAAGATGTTGGAGAAGGAAATCAGGGCGTTCTGGAGCCCTGCGGCAAGGCCGATGCTGACCGACGAGCGGACCATGGCCCTCCCCTCCCGGAAGGTCTCCGGGAGGTCGATGCAGCGGGTCCCCGCCCGCTTTCCGATTCTTTTCCGGATCAGGAGAACCGAGACTCCCTGGGAGACGATCGTGGCAATGCCCACGCCGGCGGTTCCCAGGCCGAAGCCCGCAACCAGGAAGAGGTCCAGGGCGATATTCAGGCAGCTGCTGACCGCGAGAATTCCCAGCGGGCCCGCGGAGTCTCCCACTGCCCGGAGAATGCCCGTCCCGCAGTTGTAGATCACCATGAACATGACGCCCCCCAGATAGATCCGGAGGTACAGGATCGCCTCTGCGTAGATCTCCTCGTTGCAGCCCGTGAGCGAGAGGAGGAACGGCGCCAGGAGAATGCTGAGCGCCGACACCAGGACCCCCAGCACCACCGAGAAGGTGAAGGCCGCCCGGATGGCCTTCCGGGTCTTCTCCTCGTCTCCGCTGCCGAAGGCCCTGGCCACCACCACCGTGTTGCCCACGGACATGCCGTTGAAAAAGCCCACCATGAGGTTCGTGATGGGACCGCACACGCTGACCGCCGCCAGGGCGGCCTTTCCCACGAAGTTTCCCACCACCAGGGAATCCACCGTGTTGTACAGGTTCTGCAGCAGCTCGCTCAGAATAATCGGGATTGCAAAGAGGACCAGATTCTTAAAGATCTGGTCCCCAGTGAAGTTGATACCGCGTATTTCCGTGTTTCTCGCCATGCGCTCAGCCCTTTTCGTTCTGCGCCGCGGCAGACAGGCATCCACCGCTTTTCGTTCCGCCGCGGCAGACAGGCATCTGCCGCTTTTCGTTCCGCCGCGGCAGACAGGCATCTGCCGCTGTTCGTTCCGCCGCGGCAGACAGGCATCTGCCGCTTTTGCCTCCGGAATCAGCCCTCTTCCTCTCCGTCTTCCGCCTTTTTCTTCTTCGGCAGCACGTGCTCCTGGATCACGGGCCACAGCACCGTGCCCAGCACCAGCACCGCCAGGAAGACGGAAATGGGCCTCGTGAAGAAGTACTTGGGCAGGTTGCCCTTCGCCAGCACCATGGTGCGGCGGATATTGTTCTCGATGATCTCGCTGAGGATCAGGCCCAGCACAAGGGGAGACAGCTCGAAGCCCGTCTTTCTCATGCAGTAGCCCAGCGTGCCGGCGCAGAGCATCACGATGACGTCGATGGTGCGGCCCTTGATGGCGAAGGCGCCCAGGGAGCCGAGGCAGATGATCATGGGCAGCAGGATGCTCATGGGCACCACCGCCAGCATGGCGGCGTACTTGGCGAAGGCCAGGCCCAGGACACCCATGAGGATGTTCGCCAGCAGGAAGCCCACGATGATGGAGTAGGCGTAATCGCCGGTCTTGGAGAACATGGAGTAGCCCGTGTTGAGGCCGTGGATCAGGAAGCCGCCCATGATGATGGCGGTGGAGCCGGAGCCCGGGATGCCCAGGGCCATCATGGGGATCAGGGCGCCGCCCGTCACCGCGTTGTTCGCGGTCTCGGAGGCAAAGACGCCCTCAATGGAGCCCTTGCCGAAGAGCTCCGGCCTCTTGGAGCGCTTCTTCGCCTCATTGTAGCCGATCCAGGAGCCGATGGAGGCGCCGGCGGCGGGAATGATTCCGATGATGACGCCCAGAATGCTGGAGCGGATGATGGTGGGAACGGATTCCTTCATCTCCTGCTTCGTGGGCCAGATGGACCCCTGCAGGGCCTTCGCCGGGTCGTCCACGATGGTGGTCTGGTTCTTCGCGATCTTCTCGATGTTCACCAGAACCTGGGAGATGGAGAACAGGCCCATGAGAACCGCAGCCGAGGTCAGGCCGTCCTCCAGGTAGAGATTGCCGAAGGTGAACCGGGGCGTGCTGTAGTCCGGGTCCAGTCCGATGACGCCAAGGAGCAGTCCCACCACGGCGGCGATCAGTCCCTTCAGCGGGGACTTGGCGGACAGGGAGGAAATGATGGTCAGGCCGAAGAGTCCCACAAAGAAGAACTCCAGGGGGCCGAACTTCAGGGAGACGTCTGCCAGGGGCCGCGCCAGCAGGAGCAGCGCAATGGCGGAGACAGAACCGCCGATCATGGAGCCGATGGTGGCGGCACCCACGGCCGTCATGCCCCGCCCCTGCTTGGTCAGCTCAAAGCCGTCGATGGCAGTGGCCGCCGAGGAGGCGGTTCCAGGCGTGTGCAGGAGCACCGCGGTGATGGAGCCGCCGTACACCGTGGAGGTGTAGACCGCCGTCAGCATCACCAGGCCCGCCACGGGCTTCATGCTGAAGGTAATGGGGAGAAGGAGGCTGGTGGCCAGGTTCGCTCCCATACCGGGGAGCGCGCCGATGATGATGCCGGCGACCGTGCCGATCACCAGCGCGACCATCACATCTACAGTAAAGACATTCTGAATGACAGTCTGCAGCATGGGTTCCTCCTTCAGAGCAGTTTGACTTTCAGGACCTTCACGAACACCAGGTAGACGATCACCAGGAAGCAGATGATTAAGGGGATCATCACCTTCCAGTTCTTCTGCCGGAGATAGGTAAAGAGGGCGATCAGGAACACCGGCGTCGCGATGAAGTAGTTGGTCTTGATGAACAGGATCTCGTAGCACAGGATGATCAGCAGGGAGACGATGGACATCTTCATCCCCCTGAAGTCAATCTTTTCCGTGCTGCCGGCCGCGGTCTTCCGCAGTCCCCCGATCAGCAGAAGGATGTTCAGCGCCGCCATGATTCCCAGCAGGAACCTGGGGTAGACCGCAGTCTTGTCGACCTGACGGAAGGTGGTTGTGAGATACCAGACCCATCCGATAAAGACAAACAGGCCGATGCTGATCCAGACATCATAGTGAATTCGTTTTTTATTATCCATGGCTTACTCCTGCAGACAGGGAGACTCCTGTGACTGATGGTTCTGAAATGCCGGCCGCCCTCTCCCGGACGGCCGGCAATCAGATGGTTTTTCTTTTTCTGTGCCTGCCGGAGCAGGCTTTTTCAGGGATCAGGCCTTTACTGAACCACCTTGTCCTCCACAGTCTTTCCGTAGATCGCCAGGCGCTCGGTCAGGAGCTTCTGCTCCATGGCCTCGTACTCCTCGCCGGTCACAACGTAGGTCTCCATGCCCATCTCCAGGACCTTGGGAGCAGCAGCCTCGCAGGCCTTGGAAAGAGCGGCGGTCATGTTGTCGACGATCTCCTGGTCCACGCCGGCCGGGAAGGCAAAGCCGCGGGCCACGTAGTCGGCGAAGTCATAGCCCATCTCCTGCATGCAGGGAACGTCGGGCATCAGCTCGGAACGGCCCTCGCTGAAGGTGGCGATGACCTTGTAGATGCCGGCCTCCTTGTCGCCCAGCAGGTCGCCGATGGAGCCGAAGAAGCAGTCGGTGTCGCCGGCGTAGAAGCGGGCGATGCCGTCGGCGGAGGAATCCACCGTCATGACCTCGATCTGGGTTCCCAGGTTCATGTTGAACCACTCAGCGCGGGAAGCGTCGCCGTTGGCAATGCCTCTTGCACCGGCGGTGCAGACCAGCGGGTTCTCCTTCGCGTAGGCGATGAAGGACTCAAGGTCGGTGTATCTCTCGTCATCCGCGCGGATGGCCAGGGCGCCGTAGTCCACCACGTCGTTGCAGAGCTTGGTGAAGTAGGTGGGGTTCTCCTCCAGCGGGTTCGCGTCGTTGTAGTTGGCGATGGCGACCAGCGGGCAGTTGTAAATGACGAAGGTGTAGCCGTCGGGATCAGAGTTGATGGCCTGCTTTAAGCCGATCCACATGCCGCCGCCGGGAACGTTCTCGACCACGACCGGGACACCCAGCTCCTTCTCCAGCTCTGCGGTCACGAGGCGGGCCACCAGGTCCATGGTGCCGCCGGCGCCGGCCGGGACAATCAGGGTGACGTT
>Ga0256404_1002622_pt1 | contig 39225 bp, 33 predicted proteins | sample RumenRJG_01DNA_FD_185990 | JGI IMG/M metagenome (GOLD analysis project Ga0256404, IMG submission 185990) | Bovine rumen microbial communities from Lethbridge, Alberta, Canada - RJG_01 | ecosystem: Host-associated > Mammals > Digestive system > Stomach > Rumen | place: Canada: Alberta | collected...
ACCAAACCAGCAACACTAACAGAAACCTTACCATTAGAAACAGTACCAGAAACAGACTTACCATCAACACTCACACTAACAGTACCAGAAGCATCAGAATTTAAACTAATAACAAATAAAGCTGAATCACCAACAGAAATATCCTCAACAGACACAACCATAGAAGAATCAACCTTACTCACAACAAAACTCTTACTAACAGAACCAGCAAGATACTTAACATCACCAGAATAACTAACAGAAGCCTCTTTAGAACCACTAACCAAACCAGCAACACTAACAGAAACCTTACCATTAGAAACAGTGCCTGAAACAGACTTACCATCAACACTCACACTAACAGTACCAGAAGCATCAGAAGGCAAAACAACACTAAACACAGCAGACTCACCAACAGAAATATCCTCTACAGACACATTCATGGATGGAACAATTTTATTCTTTTCAACAATTAAAACCTGTTCATAAGCGACTGTAGTTGATGAATTAATAGTGGAAATGAACCATGCTTCATTATTCTGATTGATTAAATTGGTTACATTGTATACGAAAGGACGACAATCATTTGGACTATAATTAACAAATGGATTTTCAATAATTTCATTATTAAAGCTTAATTTATTGTTCATACTGCTTGATCCAGTGAATACATACCAATTTGCTTCACATAAATTAGTTAAATCCACATTATTAAAATTTACTGCAAATTTAAGTAAATCATCATATCCTTTTTGATTATAAGTAGGATAGAATACATCACAGATATCACTAAAGTAAATGTCCTTAATAGTAGTGCTATTGGTCATATTATACAATACATACAATGTGGAAGGATATAACGCACAGTTACCTGTTTTATTAATTATAAAACTATTATTTGCATTTGAATTATAATAATCAGTAACATCAAACACTAAAAGACCATAGTCATATGCGCCCCATACTCCAAGATTACCTCTATCTGTTTCATAAGATACATATTCTTCAAGAATATTATGATTATTGAATTCTAATTTCCACCCATTTGGGAAGAAAGAGGTATCCCAATTATAATTAAAGTATAACAACACTTTAACAATTTCAGCATCTTCTGGAGTTTGAATATTCCAAGTTTCATTTCTGAATCTTGAAAATTGGTCCATATATACGCTCACATCCTGTGTAGCTATGATAATGTCCCCATTGACAGTATACTTTCTGTTGATAACATTATCATGGCCTCCATATACATATGTTTTATTAAAGTATCCATTATAAGCAAGTATTTTATCAACAGTGAATGTTGATATTATTTCCCCATCATATTTCAAGCTTACATCAAATTTAATTAAGTTATTCTGAGCACCCGGCCACACTGTTTTTTCATTTATTTCACGAATCGTATTATCAACAATTGAAACTGTTGAAATTCCTTTATTTATTGTTCCAGCAAAACTACCCAATAATTCATCAGATTCATTGGAAACTAATTCAATAGTCAAATTATCTACAGAATCGTTTTCATTATTTATTAATTTAATATCAAATGAGTTAGTTACACCCGGATAGATACCTAAAGACCATGATGTAACCACATCATCGATGACTATTTTAGGTATTGCGTTTTTAATAAAGAAGGATAAATCATTATTAATACCTAAAACTTTAACCGTAATTACTTCATTACCTGAAGTAGTTGCATTATAAATTGAATGCAATTCATTACTTATTGTTGTTGGATTAGAAACAATGTTTCCTAAATCTGTTTCGATGAAAATTGGCAAATCAACCAAATCCCCCACAATTTCGCCATTTTGATTATGGCTTAGTGAAGTAGTAACAGTGACCAATTCACCAACATGAACAAGTTCCTGACTGATAGAAGTTTCAAATACCCGATAGGAGTTTACATTTCCGTTAGTATAATTAATTGCAGGACTAAAATCCTTATTTAAATTATTATTACCCCACCAGTTATCTTCTAGCAGTGCGGTTGAAACATTTGCAACTTGAACAGATGAAACTCCATCCAATAAAATAGAATTTTTGATTGTTAATCTGCCATCGTTATTTTGAGTAACTGATTTTCCTTTCTTTGTCTTATCTGTTAAAGTATTATTGTAAAAAATTGAATAATCAACAATGACAGGGTTATAAGAATAGATTGCGCCACCTGCGGATCCCCCGTTATTGTCAGCGAAAATTGAATGAGTAATATTCAGCAGGACATTATTAATTTCAGCGTTAATTGCACCACCTGCGTAGCCAGCATTATTATTGCTAAACTCAGATTCCCTAATGTTTGCTGTTGAAGATTTCAAGTTAATAGCTCCACCATAACCATTGCCGTTTCCTGCTGTGTTGTTGATAAACTTACAATTGTCAATGTTTAAAAGGGAATTGTTTGCCCATATAACACCACCGCGCTGATCATTTGCATTTGAAACATTTGAATTAGCAAAAATTAAATTAGATAAATCCAGTGTAAATCCATCCAAATAAAAAATTCTGCCGCTATTCTTAGCATCTATAACTACATTGTCTCCAATACCAATAATTGAAGTATTTTTGGAAATCAACAAACCATTAACGTCAAGCTCATCAAGATAATTGATACCCTCGGCCACATAAATAGGATTATTATCCCCTACTACCTCTAAAGCATGGGAAATGGTTTTCACTGCACTGGACCAACCGGCACCGTCATTGGAATCTGAACCTCCTGTATAATTAACGAATACAGTTCCTCTTTTTGCCAAGACATCAATACTCAATTTAGAAATAACTCCATAAATGTCAACTGTTACATTATCTTTTCCCGCAGTTTTTGCAATATAATTTGCTGTTGCAACCCCATTAACAATTTCAGTGTTTGAAACCTCAAAATTACCATTAACAGCACTGAATAAAACTGGAACGCTTTTTGGAAGACTGCTTAACTCTATTGTTTGACCATTCTGATTTTTGGATAAATCCACAGTAATTGGAATTTCACTACCGCTGACGACACTATCATTAGCTGAAATGGCAACTATCAAATAATTTTCAGGGCTCCATGTTTTTTGACTGTAAACAACATCATCAAAAATTGGAGTGTTATTTCCCCAATAGCAATTTTCAAAAGTAGCTACAATCTTATTTCCATAAATTATTGAAGAATCATCTATGCCTTTGTTATTTATAAAGAAACAGAAAGACCCTGTCATTTCCTTACTATTTAAAGTAGATAATGCACTTCCTCCCTTTTCTGCAGAGTTATTTATAAAGACATTACCTGTACCAAGGGATACTCCGTTTGCTCCGTGAATTGCACCACCATAACCGTACCTATCAGATGCTTTATTCTTTTCAAATAAGTTATTATTACCAATTGTACATGTGGAACCGCTTCCCAAATATATTGCTCCACCACGGTTGCTTGCAGAGTTGTTAATGAATTTACAGTCATTAATATCAGACAGTGAACCTTTTTGTTGAATTGCAATAGCTCCACCATTTGAAACGCTTCTATCATTTATAAAAGTAACATTATTTATATTGGCTATTGATCCCATATTCGAATAAATTGCACCTCCACGAGAAGATGCATAACAATTTGATATGATGGAGTTGGACATTGTTAATTTTCCGTAGGATGTTGCACTGCTGCTTTCAATGAATATTGCTCCCCCATCACTTGAATTACCGTTTGTTAAAGTTACATTAGAAATAAATACTTCCGCATTTAAACCTATATTAAATATTCTTTTATTATTGCTTCCTGAAATCACAGAATTGATATTTTGGCCGATGATTGAAACTTTCTGATTTATATTAATGCCGTCACTGCCTGTAGATCCATTTAAATATGTGATGCCCTCGGCAACATATATTACTCCATCTTCATCAACACATTGCAAAGCTTTTTCTATTGTTTTAACCGCATTATTCCAGTCACCACCAGAATTGTCATCATTTCCATCATTATAATCCACATAAATCTTAGAAGCAACTCCTGAATTTAATGAATCTGAATCCGCAGTTGTTGATAAATCTTCATCAAATGTATCATCAATTTCAGAATTCATGGCTTTTAATTCGTTTGAATCACTTTTGAGATTATTTTGACAATAATCATCAACCACTTCATTAGAGCCGTCGAAATTCAAATCCGCATCGCTATCCGCCAATTTGAGAGTTGAATTATCATAATCCCCTGCACAGACAGCCCCTAGTGAAAAAATTAATGTAATAATAAGAACTATAAAAAATAATAGCCTAAAATTATTTTTCAAAATTTTTACCCCCAGATTAGCTTTCAACCATAATCAGTTTACCCGTTGAAGGATCCTTATAAACTTTACCCATTTCCATATAGCCCTGACCTGAACTATTGGAAGTGTCAGGAGTGTCATTTAATACTTGTCCTTCCTCTACTTCAGTTACACTAGGAGAAGAGTCTTCAATAGCTTGTTGCTGTGGATTATCCTGAAAAACTACACTTTGCATATTCCAGCTGATAACAACAAAAATCAATAATCCAACAGCTATGACCAGCATTGCATCTACAAGATTTGAAGTCCCGGCCATCGGATCTTCTTCGCCTTCAGAAAATCGGTTTTTACATTTTTTCCTAACCATGACTAAAACTCCTACTGTTTTAATTTATCAATCAATGCATCTGCTAAAGCATCCAAGTTTGACAAATATTCTTCATACCATCTGCGCCTTACTTTAGATACAAAATATGCAACCGCTCCTGCACCAATACCCACAACAGTAGTATCAAATGCAACAATAATAGCGTTGGCCAATGTGTTTACATCACCAGCCCCTAAAGCAGCAAGACCCGGACCCATAGGAATTAATGTACCCATTAACCCTAATGTAGGACCGATACGAGTGACAATATCTGTCCTTTCAATTTTTTTTGCAAATTTGTTTTCTTCAAACTCAATTAATTTACGGGCCAAAGTTTGCCTTGAATCGTTTGTTAGTGAACTTGAACGTAAAATTTTTATTAAGATAATCTTTTGAGATTCATAAATCTTAGCGTTTTTAATTATATCCTTTATTTCCTCTAGTGAATTCGCATTTGATATGGAATAAATTAACTTTTCAATCAAATCGGATGAAATGCTTTTTCGAGATGTATATTCAGATACCAGACTTCCTAAAGTAAGTACCGCAAACACTGCAAAAATTATTAAGAATATGATTACAGGAATCTGCAAACTCTGTGAAATCATATTCAAACTAGAAGTTAATATATCACTACCCGGAATTGTTGTTACCATAGTATCACCAATTAATCAAAGTTACTTGTCCTCCTAGACACAATACCGCCAATCAACATTACAAACAATATTAAAATCATGACAATTGAAACATTATCCATTGAAGCAATTGTAATAGCATCCATTGGATTTTGAATCATTGCGGTGATATTCGGAAGGAATAATGCTGAAATTAAGAAATAAATCCCTAAAAAGAACATGAAATTGCCTAAAACAATAGGATAAGGCTTATCAATGAACTTAACAATATAGTTTGATGCGAAATAGGTCAGCACAATTGTTAAAACCAATGCTCCAGCAACAACCAAACTCAAATCCATCAAACCTAAACCGACAGTAGGTGCCACAAGCATAATACTAACTATAATTGATCCAAAACAACATGGACATGGTGCTATGACCGCCATACAAGTGGCCGCTGTTGTATTCTTTTCAAAAACCTTATATTCCCTAATTGTAAAAATGCCTGCAAGAATCATGATTGCAGCCATGATTAAAAAGAATTCAAAATTATAAGTATAAATTAGATTGGTTATCTCCTCGGTGAAAAATGAGGAAATTTCAGTTAAAATTAAAACTCCTCCGCCATAACCTATTGAAACTAACGCCAAATATTTTTTTGACATGTTGGCCAAACCTGTAGCCAATCCTAATTTGATTCCAAAAATCAAAACAGCTGACAATATCCCCAATTGCCATAACATGCTAACTACATCCATCTATAACACCTACCTCATTTCATTGAAAAGTTTATCTAAATCAGTAACTTTTTCATCATCATCTTTGTTTCTGAAATAACCTACTGCAATTACTCCTATCAAACATAACACGCCAAGAACTGCAATTATTGATAAACCAACTTCACTTGCAGATTGTTGAGTTATAGGATTTATTTCAATAGATTTTTTTACATTCGCATTTTCTTCACTGCTACTTACTTCATTTATAGATTCTCCTATACTGCTAGAAGTTCCCACAGCCTCATTTTGACCATTATCCCCAATATTTGAAGTTGCCTGTCCGTTTGAATTTTGCCTGTTTGAAGAAGATGAATTTGTCAAAACATTTGAAGTGCTGTTAGAAACATCACCTGAATTTGTTGCTGAGCCTTGACCAGGATTAGGATTTGAAGCTTCATGGTTGTCTTCAGGAGGATCAGTGGCCTGTTGATTTGAATCTAAAAATACCGGATTGCGTGTAGCTTCATATAATTTAGGAAGTAACTGAGCCAAGATATCCGGATTTACATACTGTACCGCCCATTGCATCATAGCAATATTTCCACAACTACAGTCACAGCATGCCACACCATTCTGTACGGTGGCTTGAGCCCATGAGTTCGCAATATCCCTTATTGTAGCATCACTTGCGTCCCAATATCCCTCATGGATTGTGGTCAGCATTGTACCGCTCATGGAAATAAATGAATAAGCATTGTTTCCACTCATTAACCAGTCTTTAACACCTAAACCATATTTGTCATTGTAATAAGTATTATAAACCCTATTCCACAAATCGTCTGAAACTGCAGATGGTCTAGTCACTTGCCAACCATATAAATTAGAAACAAACTTGTTAGACATATATCTGGCACCGCTGTATCCTTCGCCCATCATACCTTTAATCCAGTCAGGATTATCATATCTGGAAGCAATTTCACGGTACATTACCTCTTCCAGTGATGCTATATAGGCATCATTTCTGTTTGCATACATCAATACATTCATTTTTGGAGTCTTACCGGAAACATGCTCAACAGCCATTGAAAGACCTCCCCAATAATCAAAGAAGTCATCATTATCCAAAACACCATACTGATTTGTATTACGGCTTGTTACAATTGTATCTGAGTTGGATAAAGCCCTAAGGAAAACTAATGGATTAGTGTCACCCCAATAATTTTTGGAGTACATATTACCCATCCTTCCTAAATAAAATTCAGCCAATTGATCTGTGTCATTCCAAGTCCATGACATTGATACCAATTTTGAGATTCCAGCACCATAATCACCGTTAGGAGGTGCAAAAATACGAGTTATAGCACACTCTCCGGCATATGATGAATTGTATCCTATACTTAAATAATAGAGGCAGTCTTCAACCCAATGCTTTGCAACATAGTTATCATCCAAAGACTCCCTGGAAATACCATAATACCCAATGCCGTCCATGACAAAATCAATAGCCTCTTTAATTTGATTTCCATACTGGCCATTCATCAAAGTCTTATTTGAAGTTATTGTTAAATATGATCTGGCTAGAGCAACCCTAAATGCATTGTCCATGAGAATTGACTGGGAAGAATATAAATCCCTAAACAATCCGCTTGTGATGACTGTAACATCAATCCTCTTTTTATCCCAACCATCCGGACGGGTCAAATCATCCAATAAAACAAATTGCGGCATGGATTTGGTTTTTTTACCCATTTCTTCATCATGTTCATGATTGTCACTGAATCCTGCACTCGGAGAATCTGTCCATACCGGTTTCATACCAAGCAAATACAAGACACTTGCCACCAGGGCACCATCATCTCTTGCAGTCTCAACACACCATATTCCCATAATGACCTTTTCTGTTGTATCATTCAATCCGGATAATGTTAAAAGGGCAAGGGTTTTTGCATATTCCCAAGCTTCTTCAGTAGGAAGCTCGCGGGATTGGTCTTGATACATATTCCTACCGGTTGGAAGCACAATAGGTTTCAGTATAATTTCTCCACCTTCACTGATTGGAATGTACCTACCATTTAAACCGTTAATCATTGCGTCCAATTCTGTGGAGATACTTTCATTAATTAAATTAATATAATTTTTACCTAATTTAAGGCAATAAAGGAAATCTGAGTTGTTAAATTTAATGTTTTGACTGATCAATGTATTAAATACTGTATCAACATCCCAATATATCAAAGCTCTGCAAATATCATAAGATTTGTTTATTACAGCCTCTCTTTCAAGAGCTGACAACGCATCATAATTTTTGGAATACAAATAATTTGACAATTCCTTGAATAGATTAGTTTCGCCTTTATAATTCTCCAAATCAAAATCATAAGAAAGCATTGCAGTAACAGTATTCGCTAAATCCTCTTCAGACCAATATTGCCCTATCGCATGAAGTCCTAAAGGATACAATGTAGACAATGTTGATTTCAGGAAATTATCCACTTTCTCAACAAGCATTTGCGAACTTAAATTCCTGACTTCCTCTTTTGTAAGTCCGATATTAGTGGAATAATCCTGAGTCACAATTATATCGCGCAATTGCTCTGCAAATTCTTCTTTTAAATCTTTATTGTCAATATTATAATAGTAATTTATTAAATTAGCTGCAACTGTCAAATTTGAATATAAATGAGTATAAGCCATTGGAGAAGTTAAATGTGAGATTAAAACAGCAAAACCTCTTCTTTTAGCCTGAATAGCTTCACCTAAACCATCACTGATATAGAAATATAATTGAGGAACATCTCCCACTACTATTGAACCGTAATCTGTTGCAGATAAAAGAACTTCTTTACCAGGTAACCACTCATGAGTTGCATGTCTTCCAACAAAAACCATTGAATTAGGATAATATGTTTGCATATAGTAATAAGCAGCCAAGTATTGATGTGTTGGAGCAACAGCTGTACAGTGATAGAGATTTTCAATATCGGCTTCCCAACCTCTTTGAGGTTCAGGTGCAACAAAAATATTTCCAAATGTCAATCCTGGAATAACAAAGTAATCAGTTCCATTTCTATTGACTACCATTACTTCACCAGGTGAATCTCCCCATCCATTTAATCCAGAAATATTCAATTTCTTAAATTCATCATAATACTGCAGAAACAAAACATAATATTCTTCTGAAAATGTACTTGTATATTTTTTTAAAGCTTCAACAATGTTTTTCAGTACAGTTGTACCCTCAGTAATATTTTCATCAGGGAGCAAAGCCACAACTTGATTATACCAGTCATCAATTGTATCGCCAATTGTTGCATTATACCTTAATTCAACAGCACGTTTAGCCAATTCACCAATATATGCGACAGGACCTTCGCGAACTTGAATCTTTACGATTTCATCCAAATCATTGAACCAATCTGTATATTCACTGACAGGAAGCAGTACCACACCTGACTGATTTGCCAATTTTTCTAGCTCTCCAGGTGCCCAAGTAGCTACATTAATACCGCACCTAATCATCATGTCTTCAAGTTCTGAAACATTGGACGGCAACACGCCAACGTCATAGCCTTCATCTTTTAAAGTATAGAGCATATTATAAATACTGGTAATTGTATCCAGATAACTTGATCCTATATTCTGCTTTCCAGGAGGATAATTATAATAAATAAATGAAATGGCTTTCTCGCTGTTAAGTGCGTATCTTAAATCCACCCATGAATCAATTCTTTCAGTCAACAATTCTATATTTCGTTCATATGGAATGTATGTTACAATTCTTGCTCCTGTCAAATTTGAAATATAGCTATCGGCACCTCCGATAAATGTTGCATCAATTATTCCCTGCGCTTCTGCAATGGAAATATGCCACCATTTGTCACTTCTTTCTGTTGTCAAACCAGTTGTTCCCAACTCCCATTGCTCATTTGAAACATAATCTGAATGGACCGCTCTGAATACAGGAACTCCCATTTCTTCAAAAAAGTCATTGGTGTATGAAAAGTTTTCTCCACCTACACCATATGCGACAACGGATACAATTGCATCAACATAGATATCATAATTTGAAGAATTTTCTAAAAATCCTGAAATGTCTCCGCCTGCACTTGTAAATGACTCGACCATAACTCTTAACTGGTCTGCAGTTCCGCCCGCTGCAAATACAGGTATGACATTATACCCTTTAGATTCCAAGTCTTCAATTATCTGATATGTAGGATGCAACTGCTGAGATGAGATGTACATTGTACTTTCTAAAATTCCAACTGTACGGGTATTGGCGGGATTGAAATAAGCATCCATATATTCATCCAATGTGAACCATTTATCCCTATAGATTCCATATTGATGAGACCCTGAAAAGCTTGGCTCATCATATGCAACATCAAAACCGAAATAATTCAAAACATATAATATCTGATTTTTTAAATTATCCTTATCATTTATGTCCTTATACAATACCATTTTATTAAACAATTCGCCAAATTTATTCCCATCACCATTTAAGAAACTTACAACATCATCATATGAAGATCCCCTTTTTGTTTTTTGGAAATATGAGATTAACTCTTCACTGCCGAATGATGAAAAAATCTTAGTATAGTTTAATGCAGAACTTTTGATTAATGAAAGTGATGAAGAATCAGAATTCAAATTACCTGATGGAGGTTCTAAAATAAGAAACAACTCTTTATTTGACAAATCCGGATATTTTTCTAATGTACTTGTTAAAACTGCATCCACATCAGTACTGACCCATTCACCGACGAACCCATCACATGATTCCAATAAATTGACAAATTCGGATTCGCTCATCTCCTTAATCTGAGCGCCGCTTCTTACAACAAGAGTAACATTTTCCCTTAAGTTTGGATGCTCATCAAATAAATCAGCACTAGCTGCATCTAGGATATTTGTTCCGGGATTATCACTTACAATGAACAAAGTTACATTAGACTTTCCTTTATTATCAGATGACGCCAAATCTTCTGTATCCTCATGAACAGAATTTAAAGATTCATCAAAACCATTGTCTTGGAAATTTGAATCCTCCATTTCAACCGCAATCTGATTTTGTTGGCTTAAATTATTATCTATAAAAGTCTCAGTGGCATTGTCCTGAGCATAGACCATATTGAATGAAAGAATAATCAATATAATAAAAATTAACAAATAATTGCATTTCTCTTTTTTAAATGACATATAACAACCAACATTTCAATAATTTAATATGATAATTATTTATGAAAATTATTATTAATAAAGATGATTAAAGTATTACTTATTTGATAGAAATCCTAAAAAAAGTAATAACTAAGAATCACTTTCTAAAATATGGGAAATGGAATACATTGAAAAACAGATTATTTTCCAATCAAGGAGATTAAACCAAAAAAATCATAGCAAATAAATATAGCTCATTGCTTCTATTTTCATGCAAAATTACACAATATTTATAATCTTTAAAACATAATATACAATTATAATAACAGGGATAATCATGAAGTTTGGAAAAGGTATTGTAAAAAAATATTCGAGAGAATATAATAGAACTCTCAAAAACGGAGAGCGAAAAAAATATACAACAGAACAGATTCAAATCACAGTACCTAAACATGAAGACATTTACGAAAATCAAGAAGAAGTATTGATTATCCCAAACAAAGAAATTGAAACCTTTAAAAATATAGAAGAAGAAAATTACACTTTGAAAGTAGCTAACTATTTATATATTGAGGAAGTGAAAAGATTGAACGAACAAATAGAAAACAATCCTTCTGCTTTACAATATAAAGATGAGATTGAAGAATTAAAAACCAAACTTGATGACAAAGATAAAAGATTAAAAGAAATTGAAGAGAAATACGAGGCATTGCATTCAAGCAGCATTGATGATTTGAAAAAGGAAAATTATACAATCAAAGACAAACATTCCAAATTAATCGTCGAAAATGAAAACTTAAAAACCAAATTCGTTAACATTAAGACTGAAAATGAAAATCTAAAAACAAAATATTCAAGCATCAAGGAAGAAAACAAAAATCTCAAATCAAAATGTTCCAACTTAAAAGAGGAACAGGCTTCAATCAAGGAAAGCTACAATCAGGTTTCAACAAAATATGATCAACTAAAACAAGAAAATCTCAATACAAAAACCAGCTATGCTGAAATTTATGAAATGAACGAAGATTTAGAAAAAGATTATGATAAACTTCGTCTGGAATATAATGAATTAGTTGATAAGTACAATAATTTAGAAGAAGAGCTATATAATCTAAAAGCAAACAAATCTCATGATGAATATATAGCCAATAAAGTTAAAGAATTTATTTTAAATAGTGGAAATTAAAGAGTTTTATAATCATCTTGAAACTCTGGATTCCATCTTTTAAGTCCTGGAATAAAAGTAGCTGTAATGGCAGTTGCATGAGTTTCAGGCAATCTATCATTTTTTGCCATCATTTCTTTTGTTTTCCTGACAATCATTTCTTCTAAAGTGATATCAGGTTCTGTATATTCACCATTCTGATAACAATCACAGCAAAAATCAGGATTTAAACTTCCATCCTTATTGGTTCCATAATCTTCTTTTACAATAGGTCTTCCACATGAATTGCAAAATCCCATAAAAACACCTTAAAAAAAAATAGTGGTAAATTAGAATAAATCTAATTTACTAGTCGTCTTTTACTTCAATATTTTCGTCTTCATCCATAGCAAGTCTCATGTTGTCTGGATCTGGGTCGAAATGTTCTAAGAAGTCTTGTGCAGCTCTTCTTACATCTCTAGAACCAATGATGTATCTACCTGCAATAATGATGTTAGCACCTTTAAGGATAGCTTCTTCAACATTGTTAGGTTTGATACCACCAGCAACAGCGATTAAGCCTTTTTCACCGAGAGTTGCTTTGATATCTTTAATGTTACCCCATTCAGTCATATCACTAGTGTCTTCACCGTGTTCTGCCCTGTAGGTCTCCATATCAACATTTCTGTGTAATAAAACAATATCAGGTTTTAAGTCATCAGGCAATTTTGCTAATTTTTTCTCGAACTCAGCAACATTCATCATATCAAGGATTGAGTAAATACCTTGTTTTTGAGTTTCGTGAATAGCTTTAGCAATAGATTCAACAGTACCGAGACCGGAAATAGCTACTGCGTCAGCGGTTTCATCTGCTGCCATTTTAACTTCTACACGACCTACATCTAAAGTTTTTAAGTCAGCAATAATGAATGCATCAGGACGTAAAGCTCTGATTTTACCAATAATTCCAACACCGAATTTTTTAACAAGAGGAGTTCCTGCTTCGAGTAAGATTCTGTCGTTGTCAGGTAAATCATTGATAATTCTTTCCATTGCAGCTTCGTTATCTAAGTCAAGTGCAACTTGTAAGTATGGTGGTGACCAAAGTTTTTTGACTTTGAATCCCATAATTGGGTGAGTTCCACGATCTTTTTCTGCAAGTACTTTTTCGATTGATGGGTAATTATCCATTGCTCTTCTAATAGCTAATTTTGTTGCTCCATAGTTGTATTGATAGATTTTTCTGTAATCTTTAGCAGAAGGATCAATAAATACACTTACATTGATTACAATGTCTTCTACAATGTCTTTTGGAATATATCCATCTTCTACTGCATCAGCTACTGCTCTTGCAACAGCAGTTTGTGCAGGTCCAAATATTTTGCTTGCATCATCTAAGTCACCAACTGTTACTTTAGGAATAATTAAAGTAGCTGGTTTAGTCATTAAGTTTGGTCTGATTACGCTTGTCAAAGGAGTGTGTCCAACAGATAAATTGGATAATCCATTAGCGAAAGCTTGACCAACAGGACCGAATTTATCACCAATTAATAAATCAACGTGAGCTAATTCAGGTCCATCTCCAATAAGAGCTTCTCCTATTCTATACATTGGGTCCATTAAATTTCCTCCGTAATATAATAACAATTTATAGTATATTTTTATTTGTAAATATAATTATTGGAAGTTAATCCTTCTTGAGATATCTTTTGGTAAAGGTAATCTTCTGAAAGGTTTGCCTTCACATTTAGCATTAATTTCAGCTATTAATTCATCAGCAGTCATGTCAACTTTTTCGCCGGTTTCACGAACGGTTACTTGGAATTTACCGGTTTCAACTTCTTTGTCTCCAACTACAAAGATGTAAGGAATCCATTCTTTAGCTGCATTTCTGATTTTTTTACCGACACTTTCATCCCTGTCATCAATGTCAACACGGATGTTTGAAGCGTTGATTTTTTGATATAATTCTTCTGCAAATTCTTTGTGAGATTCGCCAACAGTTAAGATTCTTGCTTGAATTGGACTTAACCAGGTCGGTAACATTGGAGCTTTTTCGTTTATCTCAATAGCTGTTTTTTCAAGCATTGCACATAAAACCCTTTCAATACTTCCGGTTGGTGAAGTGTGTAAGATTGTAGGATTGTGTTGTTCTCCATCTTCTCCTAAGTAAGTGATATCAAATCTTTTACCACTTTCAACATCAATCTGAACAGTAGGGTTTTCAATAGGACGTCCTAAAGCATCAATATTAGCCAAGTCTATTTTACATACCCAGTAGTGGTGTCTTTCAGGTAAGATTTCTAAAAGAATAGGCTTGTTGAACTTACGGGCAATTTCATACATCCACTCTTCGTTTTCATCGAAGAAGTCTTGAGTTGCTCTGAAAATTACTTCAAAGTCCAAATTCAAGTCTACACCGGTTTGCATACACATGTCAGTTTGTTGAGAGAATTCCTCCAAAGAGGATGGGACGTCACAACAGAATGAGTGACAATCAGGCATGGTGAATGCCCTTAATCTTTTAAGACCAACAACTTCTCCTTTTTTCTCATAACGGAAACTGTATCTGGTCAATTCAAAAATCTTTGCAGGGAAATTTTTCCATGTCAGATATGAATCAGACATTAATCTGAATGCACCGAAACAAGCCGCAAATCTAAGCATCAAATTCTTTTTGGTGTCAGTTCTGTATTGTCTTTCACCGAATTTGTAAGCGTGCTCATAGATAGCTTGATTGTCCAGATCGTAGAAAATAGGAGTTTCAACAGGCATTGCTCCACGGTCAACGGTTAAGTCATAAACATAATCGGCAAGCAGATCCCTGATTAATTTTCCTTTTGGATACCATCTTAAGTTTCCTACATCTGATGCAGGTTCGTAATCACAGATTTCTTTTTCTCTCATCAATTTAACGTGAGGAGGCTCACCTTCATCAGATGCCCCTTGTCCGAGTTCGTAATCAACGAGTTGTTTGAAAGCATGATTTTCAAATTCGAAATCTTCAATTTGAGTGATCTTGTCCCCTTCAAGAATTTGCCATTTGGAAGGTTTCCTTTCTACTTTCTCTTCTTCCTCATCGGCAGTGATGGTTCTTGAAAGCTCGCTTAATGGGTGACCTTTACAGGAAATCTCAAATGCCTTATACCATCCGAAAGGTACTCTTTTAACAGTCAAGTTTTCAGCTAAAAGTGCTTCTTCCGCATCTTTTAAGATTTGAACAGCAACTTTTGGAGAGCTTAATGAAGAAGATAAGTGAGCATATGGATACAATACGATATTTTCTGCTTTAACTTGATCATTAGCTTTTTTAACTTCACTAACTAAATTTTTAACAATACCTTCAGGATTATTTTCATCATCTTTTTCAACAGCTGTAAACACTACTAAAGAGTCATCGAAGGAACCTTCCATTTTGGCTTCCTCAATTTCTTCAGCTACAGGTGTTTTATTCTTTACATTATAATTTAAATAATCAGAATGAATTAGTAAAATTCTCATTTAACCACCATATATTATGATTTAAATTTTATTTTTAATATTATATAAAATGATTTATACGAAAATTGTTAATAAAAAGAAGGGCCAAATTAATATTTATGAGAATTATTTTAGCAGGAACCGGCAGTGCTGTTGGAAAGACCACAATAGCCACCGGAATAATGAAAGCTCTAAGTGAAAAATTTAACGTTCAACCATTTAAAGTCGGACCAGACTATATTGACCCATCTTACCATACATTAGCTACTGAAAACGTGTCTAGAAACCTTGATTCATTTTTCATGCAAGATGGACAAGTTAGAGATTCCTATTTAAAGGCAATGGATGGAAAGGACATTGCAGTTATCGAAGGTGTCAGAGGGCTTTACGAGGGAATTGACTCTGTAAATGATATTGGAAGCACAGCTTCAATTGCAAAATCCCTAAAATCACCTGTGATACTAATCATTAATTCAAGAAGTTTGGTTAAAAGTGCTGCTGCACTCGTTTTAGGATTCAAGGCACTCGACCCTGAAATCAACATTGCAGGAGTTATTTTAAATAAAGTCAAAAATAAGGCTCATTACGAAAAAACCAAAAGATCAATTGAAGAGATAACAAAAACCGAAGTAATTGGAGGAATTGTCCGTGATGACAATATTTCAATTGAACAGAGACACTTAGGCCTTGTTCCTGCACGTGAAAGGGAGAACTCACTTAAATTTATTGACTTATGGTCCGAAGTCATTAAAAACTCAATTGACTTGGACAGGCTAGTTGAAATAGCTAAAACCGCACCAAAGATAACATCAGACATTGTTCCAATCTGGAACAAATTAAATAAACAGCCAGTTAAGGTTGGAGTTGCTTATGATGAGGTATTTAATTTCTATTATAAGGAAAATATTGAATCATTAGAGGCAAACAATGCTAAAATAGAATATTTCTCACCTTTAAACGATGAATCACTGCCTGATGTAGATGGATTATACATTGGTGGTGGATACCCTGAGCTGTTTTCAAAAGAACTTAGTGCAAATGAAAATATGCTTAAAGAAATCAAGACCTTCCACTTAGAAGATAGGCCTATCTTTGCCGAATGTGGTGGTTTAATGTATCTTATGAATTCTATCCATGAAGATAAAATGGTAGATGTATATCCTTACCAATCTGTTTTAACAGATAGAGTTCAGGCACTGAAATATACCATTGCCGAAGTCACCCAGGACAACATAATTTCCAAAAAAGGTGAAAAATTCCACGGTCATGAGTTCCACTATTCAAAGGTCATTGTGGATAACACAAATATCAAACACAACCTGGCGTTTAACATTTTGAGAGGAAAAGGATCCTACAATAACCAAGACGGATTTATGGAAAGAAATACACTTGCAAGCTATGTCCACACACATGTAGCGGCAATGCCTGATTTCGGCGGAAACTTCACCATCTCAAGCCGTGAACTTGGAGGATAAGATGAACCTTAAAAAAATTGAATTCTTCAACCCAATGATAATAGTTGTTGCAATACTTGTATTTTTGGTAATGGGTTACATTGGCTCATTCAATTACCGGTTTGAAGACCCTCTAAAGCTTGAAGTCATCTTAACCATACTGTTTTCATGCATAATTTTTACAGTTGGTGTGATAGCCGTAAAATACAAAATAGATGTTGACGAAGTCAAGGATTTAAGCTTTCTGTCTGAAAAGCTATTGTTAGTGCTGATTATTATAGCCTTGGCATTGCAATGCCTAAACCTGGTTTTAATTGGAGGAATTCCATTATTTAACAGCGTATTAAAGTCAAATGCAACAACAAATATCTGGAGAGTTGCTTATCCCCTATTTTTGATAATGATAAACATTTTGCTTGCCAAATATTATGACAGGAAATATTTGTTATTAATAGCTTTAGGGGCTTTGATTTTTGGTTTGAACGGTTATAGAACTTCAGTTTTAGGAATACTTGGAAGCTCATTCATTACACTTTATTACTTGGATAAGATTTCAAGAAAAGTTGGAATCATTTTTGTTGCTGTAATTGTTGCTGGAATAATGGCAATTGGATACATTGCATCACAATCAATCGCTACACAACATTGGACATTAAATCCTTTGGAATTAATATTTTACAGAGCGGCATTTACACTCGAAGTGTTTGAAAAAATAATTCCACTCGGTGCAAGCACACATGGACATATCTTAAGCATGATTTTCTCATCAGGAAGTCCAAGAACATTCATCGGAGAATACGTACTGCACTATACCGTTTGCTTGACATCCACATTGTTTGGACCTGTCTATCTTGATTTCGGATTGATTGGCCTTGCAATTCAAATGCTGTTCATGGGATTATTTTTAGAGATAATCTATAAATTAAAAAAAGGAATTGGAGTGGGAATTTACTCCATAATCTTAACACACACAATAATATGGATAGAAACCGGACCAACAGACATCATGATCTGGTTTTTATACCTTCTTGGATTGATTTTAATAATAATCAATTTTAATCATATAAAATTAAACAAAAATTAATATGATTAAAATAATTAATGAAATAAAGAACACGAATGTTCCTTTGACAATGAAATCCCTATTTCTATCAGTGTATAATGATAAACCATATGAAAGCAATAATGCTACAAGCATTTCAATCAAACCACTGATGCCCGCATCCATTTTCAAGAGATTGCCGGCGATGAATGAAAGCAAATAGGAAATAACTACAACCAAAATTATTAGGACTATCGGATTTTGAACCAGCTTATAGAATAAAGAGTTCCTTCCGAATGAATTTCTTCTGGATTGATAATTGTACAAAGTGGTTGTGGTAGAGCTTGTTAAAGATCCAGGACTTCTACGTGACCTTCCCCTATTTAAAATAGAAGACAATCCACTAGGTTGCTGTTCATCGATTTGTCTATATAACGTATTTTGATAAACAACAGGATTTTGCTCCCTTCTCTGTAAATATGCCAAATCAGAAGCGTCATAAGTATATTCTGGATATTCCGGATATTCCTCTTCAATGTATTGAGATGCTCCACCGTCATAAGGAGTGTTATCAAGTGTGGTTTGTGAGGTCCTATCCTGATATCTCTTAGCAAGTTCAAGCAAATTATCTCTATCCACTAACTTAATGTTTTTTCTAAGAGCATAGTTTTTTGCTTGTTCTGAAAAATAAGAAGAAGAAACAATAGTAGTTTTAGATGCTTTTAAACTTTCTTGGACTTCCTCCATCTCTTTTAATACATCAACTCCAATCCTAAAGTCTTTATCATAATTTTTACAAGCTACAACTACACCAAAATCCCCAATGGTAGTAGGTAAAATAGCATATATATCTATAACTTTTTGTGAAGTTTTAAAATTCTTGTAAACCTTAAAACCGGAGTCCTCCATCACTTTAGCTATAAAATTAATCAATTGTGGTTTTTCCAAGTTTCCACCCGCATGTGTTTTTTCAAAAATTATATTATATTTTATAAATTAAATCGTTATTAAAGTTTTTTATAAATTGAGATTAACCAAAATTATTTAAAAAATAACACCATTTAAATAAATATATGAAAGCATTAATAAGTAATGATGATGGAATAACCGCTTCAGGAATTCTAGCTTCAAAAAAAGCCGTTGAAGATTTATGTGATACTTACGTGGTAGCACCTGAAACTCAACAAAGTGGAATAGGCCACGCATTAACATTATTTGAACCATTGAGAGTGAATGAATACACATTAAGAGACGGAAGTTTAGGTTATGGTGTGAGCGGAACACCAACAGATGCCGTGACAATTGCACTATTTAAAATAATGGATGAAAAACCAGATGTGATGATATCCGGAATAAACACCGGATTTAATATTGGAAAAGCAGAATTGACCACTTCAGGAACTCTTGGAGCCGCAATAGAAGCTGCAAGCTTTGGAATCCCTACAATTGCAATATCCCAGGAAGTGACAAGAGACGATATCAAATTTGAAAACGGAGAAAATCAGGTTGACTTTGAATTTGCCAAAAAAATGCTCAATAAAATAACCAAAATCGTTTTAAAAAAAGGTTTACCTGAAGGAATCGATTTATTAAACGTTAATATTCCTGCTAATCCTTCAGATGATGAATTTCAAATTGCTAACTTAAGCGAACGAATGTATAATCCAGTTATTGAAAAAAGATTAGATCCACGTGGAAAACCATATTATTGGATCGGTGGTGAGCCATACGAATCACACGTCCCTGGAAGCGATGGTCATACATTGGGCAAGTTATGTAAAACTTCCATAACTCCAATAAAAATAGATTTAACAAGTGATATGAGTTTATTAAAAGAGTGGTTAGATTAAAATACTTATAAATTTAAATCCTTAAGTATTTTTTCTCTTTCTTCCCTAAGCTCGTTTAAAATTTTTTCATCATTACATCCGTCTTTTTTTAATTGAGCTATTGTACGAGTAATAGCTTCTAAATTACTTTCTAATTGATTGATTGCCATACTTTATTATATAAACATTAAAGTATTTAAAGTTGAAACATCAAAATAAAAATAGAATTACTCAAGGATTTGAAGAAAATGAGTCAAGATAAAGATAACGTTAACAAACTTTTTAGACAATTTAAAAATAAATATGTAACAGTTGATTTAAGAGGCGACTATCAAAGCGAAGGAAAAGTAGTTGCAATTGATAATTACTTAAATCTTGTATTAGAAAATGAAAATGGTTTAGAAACCGTTAAAGGCGGAAATATTATTTTTATAAGTTTAAAAGAAGATTAGATATTAACTTCAATACCTAATATTTCTTTTTCACCATTATAAACATCCATTGCTATTTGAGCTGCACCAATAGCTCCAGATTCTTTTGAAATAACCTTTAAAGGATACTTGTTTTTGAAATATTTATTGATTTCATCTTCAAAGTTAAACGGTTCTGTCGCACTTCCAATAGAACCTGTCAAGACTATTCCTTCAATATCATTCTTACAAACAACATCTAAACCTGCGATTTCCATAGCAACAGTCATGATTAATGTATCTATAGCCAGTTTTGCCTTTTCATCGCCATTTTTATAATTTTCCAGAAGCTGATCTTTCATGTTGGCAACCTTGCCGTCAATTTCAGCAATCTTAATCGCTCCAGCATGTGAAAAACAGCCATTAGCGGAAGCATTATTTTCATCAATGTCCCTAATCATTTCCAAATCGATTGGTCCGTGAACAACACCCATAGCACCTAAGCATGCATCCATTGCACCCTTGATTTTTCCATCTTCGATTAGTATATCAACACTATTGGATGAAATATCCGCAACAATAAAATTGGACCAGCCTGTTTCCTTAACTGCATTATAGGAAATGCTGACCTTTTCCGGACTGGCCTGGTGAGAATAAGCCGCTCTAAATAATTTGTCTAAAGAGTCTGAATTCTTATGAAGACCAGGAATCATTACTGAATCAATGTCCAATTCCTCTAATTCAGAAAAGACTGAGGTTCCGCCACCAGTAACCTTACCGGCACCATTAATAGATAAAATTCCTCTATTTTCAACTTTATTAGTAGGTAAAATTTTATTTATACCATCACCCATTGCATAGGTGATAGCCATTAATTTAACAGTATCTAAGTCAATGCGTTTGGTCAATTCTTCCTTTGCAGAAACTAAACCTTTCTTACTTTCCTCTCTTCCGATTTTAAAAACATCCAAAACTTCGCCTTCATCAGACATTATGCAAAAAGAGATTCCAGTAGTTCCATGGTCCATTCCAATAAATACCATGATTACCTCGCAATAAAAATAAATATAAAAAAATAGTAAAAAGGATTAAAAAGATTTAATCATCTTTTTGTAATCCACAAGCTTTTCTTAATCTTTCACCGACAATTTCGATTTCTTTTTTACCTTCAGCAGCTCTCATTTCTTTTAAGTTAGCACCGTCAGTAGCGTATTCATCAGCCCATTCTTTTTTGAAGGTTCCATCTTGGATTTGTTTTAATGTTTCTTTCATACCTTCTTTTGCTTCATCAGTGATTACTTTTTTACCTCTGGTTAAACCACCATATTCAGCAGTGTTACTTACATCATGCCACATTCCAGCGAAACCTTTTTCGTAGATTAAGTCAACGATGAGTTTTACTTCGTGACAGGTTTCAAAGTAAGCAATTTCAGGTTGATATCCTGCTTCAACTAAAGTGGTAAATCCTGCATTAATCAATTCAGTGATTCCACCACATAATACTGTTTGTTCACCGAATAAGTCAGTTTCAGTTTCTTCTTTGAAAGTGGTTTCTAAAACACCAGCTTTGGTTAAACCGCAAGCTTTTGCCATACCTAATGCAAGTTGTAAAGCGTCACCTGTTGCATCTTGTTCGACTGCTACTAAACCAGGAATACCAAATCCTTCTTCATAAGTTCTTCTTACCATGGATCCAGGTCCTTTTGGTGCAAACATTACGACATTTACATCTTCACCAGGTTTGATTAATTCAAAGTGGATGTTGTAACCGTGAGAGAATGAAATAGTGTTACCAGCTTCAACATATGGTGCAATTTGTTCGTTGTATACTTTTTCTTGGATTTCATCAGGAAGTAAAATGTGAATAATGTCAGCTTCTTTTGCCGCATCTTCAATGGTTTTTACAGTCATACCGTCTTCTTGAACTAAGTTCCAAGAACTTCCATTTTCTCTTACACCAACAATAACATTAGCTCCACTATCAGCCATGTTTCTAGATTGTGCTCTACCTTGGGAACCATAACCGATTACAGCAATGGTTTTTCCTTCAAGAGCGTCTGTATTTACATCTTCATCGTAATACATTTTCATTTAAAATCATCTCTTAGATTTTTTATTTAATTTATAAAATTAATAGATATATGAAATATCAATATAGTATTTTTTATTTTTAATATTAATAAAAGTAACTTTTTAAAAAAAATAGAAAATAGATGATTAGTAACCATCTACTAAAACTTTCAACTCGCCAGTTACGATATCAATGATGAGACCGTGTACCGGCACATCAGGGATTAATGGATGGTTTTTGATTTTTTCAACAACGTTTTTAACGTTTTCCTCTTCGGATTCGAATCCTCCAATCCATTCAGCCAAATCGTATTTTGCGATGTCTTCTTCCTTAATGCCTCTTGCAAGCATTTTTTCTTTTAAAGCTTCAGCATCTGCTCCAGCCATACCACATTCAGTGTGGCCAACAACCATCACTTCTTCAGCCCCAAGGTTGTATAAAGCTGCACCGATGGATCTGATTGCATCTTCTCCAACAATGGAGTTTCCTGCGTTTCTTACGATTTTTGCATCTCCTCTTTTAAGACCTAATGCAGGTTCAAAGAAATCGATTAATCTGCAGTCCATACAAGTTAAAATAGCTAACTTTTTCTGTGCATGGTGAGACATTTCTTCGCCTTCAAAGTTTTCCACGAATTTCTTATTATCTTCTAAAACATTTTCCAATATAGTCATTTTATACTCCCCTTGACATTGCTGTAAGGCCAGTTCGGGCAATTCTTTTAATACCATAGCCCTCTACTAAAGATATGAATGCATTGATTTTATTTTTATCTCCAGTGAGCTCTATCATCAATGTTTCTTCTGTAACATCAAGGATGTGTGCTCTGAAGATATTTGTGTACTGCATTATTTCTGCTCTCGCTTCCGCGTTAGGAATACTTACCTTGATAAGGCACAATTCCCTTTTAACAGCCTTTTTTGTGATATCTTTAATCTTGATAACGTCAATTAATTTATTTAATTGTTTCATTACTTGCTCTAAGCCTTTCTCATCCGCATGAACAGTGATTACCATACGGGACAGGCCTTCCACTTCAGAATTTCCAACGGTGATGCTGTCAATGTTGAATCCTCTTCTGTTAAACATTCCAGCAACCTTTTGTAAGACCCCTGGCTTATCTTCGACCAATGTTGAAATAACATGATATTCTAATGTCATTTAGACCACATCCTTTTCAAGTTTGTACTCACCAATCATCTCATTTATTCCAGCTCCAGGAGGAAGCATAGGCAAGGCCTCTTCGGAGTCAATTACAACATTCAATAGGATTGGTTCGTTATCTTTAATAGCTGAAGATAATGCTTCTTTAGTCTCACCAGGTTTTTCAATTCTAACTCCATTAACACCAAAACTTTCCGCCAATTTAACGAAGTCAGGACTATTTCCAAGTAATGTTTGTGAGTGCCTTTCATTATATAATAAGCTTTGCCATTGATATACCATTCCCAAGGTTCTATTTTCCAAAACAACTGCAATGACAGGTATGTCATATTCACGGACTGTAGCCAATTCCTGACAGACCATCAAGAATCCGCCGTCACCATTGATTGATACAACAGAATCATCAGGACATGCCACTTTAGCTCCAATAGCTGCAGGGAATCCGAATCCCATGGTTCCAAGTCCACCTGATGAGATGAATTTTCTTGGCTTTTGTGTATCAAAGAAATGTGCCGCCCACATTTGATTTTGACCTACGTCAGTTGTCAATATTGATTCAGGAGTTAAGACTTCTGCAATTTCCTTAATAACAGTTTGTGGTTTTAACGGTACATCATCATAAGTTACACGAGGAAGTAATTCCTGTTTTCTTTGCTTAATCATGTCCGTCCAATTATTTACTTCATCAGATGCTTTATAATCTTTTAAAACTTTATTTAATGATGATAAGATGTTACGAGCATCCCCCACAATTGGCAAGTCAACATCTACATTTTTACCAATTTCCGCAGGGTCAATATCAATGTGAATAACTTTAGTTTCCGGAACGAAGCTGTCCAGCCTTCCGGTAGTTCTATCTGAGAATCTTACACCAATTGCTATTAACAAATCAGACTCGTTAATGTAATCATTAGAAACTTTTCTTCCATGCATACCAAGCATTCCTAATGCCAAATCGCTAGTTTCATCAAATGCACCTTTACCTAAAAGTGAAGTCATTACAGGAGCATTGATAGTTTCAGCTAATTGTTTTAATTCGCAACATGCGTTGGATATTATAACTCCAGCTCCGGCTAAAATCAAAGGCTTTTTAGCTTCTTTTATTAGGTCACGAGCTTTTTTAATCTGTCTAATATTTCCTTTAATTGTAGGATTATATCCTGGAGTTTCAATTAGGGTATCATCGAATTTTGTCAATTCACCTTCCTGAACTTCCTTTGGCACATCTATTAAAACAGGCCCCGGCCTTCCGGTTGAAGCAATTTCAAAACTAGTTTTAATCATGGAAGGTATTAAATCCGGGTCTTTTGGCTGGAAACTATGTTTAACAATAGGCATTGTAATTCCAATAATGTCTGCTTCTTGAAATGCATCATTTCCAATTAAATGAGTAGGAACTTGACCAGTAATTGCCACAATTGGAGAAGAATCCATAAATGCTGTTCCAATACCAGTTACAAGATTGGTTGCCCCAGGACCGGAAGTTGCCAAACACACACCCACACGACCAGATGCCCTTGCATAACCATCAGCTGCATGAGCTGCGCATTGTTCGTGTCTAACCAGTATATGATCGATGTCTGCATCATATAACATGTCATAGAATGGTATGGTTTGTCCGCCAGGATAACCAAATATTGTTTTAACCCCCATATTTTTGAGGGATTCAATTATCGCTTCTCCGCCTCTCATTGTAAAAACCTTTTTTATCTATTATGATTTAAGTTATAGATATAAAAATATATATAATTATTGAAACAATATTTATGTACTTAAGTTGTGTTGATACCATGAATCCCGCAAGATACATTTGTCATAGAATTCCTGAGAGAAGCTTTTTCATTAAAGGTCATCAATTTCCAGTCTGTGCACGATGCACAGGATTTTATTCTGGGTTAATTGCTTATTTAATAATTAACTGCTTCTTCAAACACAATTACGACTTTAACATGTTATTGGTTTCTATGATTCTAATGGTTCCCGTGGCCATTGACGGCCTGACACAATATTTCGGTCCGAGAGAAAGCACAAATAATCTAAGATTCATTACAGGTTTTATTGGTGGAATCGGTTTAATAATATTTTTAAAGATAATTATAAGGTGGATTTTCAATGTTTTGTAGACAATGTGGTGAAAAAAATCCTGATGAAGCAGTATACTGTAAAAATTGTGGTTGCAAATTAAAAGAAGAAATTAAAAAAGCGGAAATTATAGAAAACGCAACTACTAATCAAAATACAAACAATCAACAAAGCACAACAACTTCAAGTAGCTCTTCCAGCGATAGTTCTACTTGGATTGGATGCTGCCTATGTCTAATTGGAATATTCATCATATTCGCAATAATAGGATCATTTTAAAAAAATAGTTTAAGAGTTAAAAAAAACTCTATTTTAAATAATGGTATAAAACAGCCTTTTGAGCATGCATTCTGTTTTCAGCTTCATCATAAATGACAGACTGCGGTCCGTCAATGACTTCAGCAGTTACTTCCTGACCTCTGATTGCAGGCAAGCAATGCATGAATATTGCTCCATCATTAGCCAAGCTCATTAAATCCTTATTAACTTGGAATGGTGCAAAATCCTTTTGTCTTTGAACTGCTTCAGCCTCATCACCCATACTTACCCAGACATCAGTGAATACCGCATCAACATTTTCCAATGCAACACCAATATCATCAGTGATGATTATTTCAGTATTGTTTTCTTCAGCATATTCTTTAGCGGTTTCAACAATTTTTTCATTAGGCTCATAACCTTTAGGACAAGCCAGAGACATGTCCATGCCAAGTAATGGAGCGATTAATAACAGGGAATTAGACACATTATTTCCATCACCGACAAAACAGATTTTTTTACCTTCCCAATCACCTAAATGTTCTTTAATTGTTAACATATCAGCAAGTGCTTGGCAAGGATGTTCTAGATCAGTTAAACCATTAATAACAGGAACATCAGAATATTTAGCTAGTTCTTCAACATCTGAATGCTTGATAGCACGAATCATTATTCCATCAACGAAACGGCTTAAAACTTTAGCGGTGTCTGAAATTGGTTCTCCTCTACCCATCTGCAAATCATTGGAAGACAAAAAGATTGCTCTTCCACCTAACTGGTACATTCCAACATCAAAAGAAACTCTAGTTCTTGTTGATGACTTTTGGAAAATCATCGCTAATGTCTTGCCTTCAAGAGGTTTGTCTTCAACTTCGCCCGCTTTGATTTTACTAGCCAAATCTAAAATATATTTAACATCATCTTTGATATCTGTTATTGACAATAAACTACCCATCTTAATCCCCTTATATTAGTATAAAAAAAGATATTTGTAAAATATATTTATTAAAGGTTTCTATGAATTCTTATAGTGATACCATGTATCTAAAATTGTAGATACCACTGGAATTAACAGGAACAGATATATGAAATTGCTTGAAACATTAAAATCCAAAAGATTTACAATGATTGTCAAACCCATTATGCTTCCTAATGTAAGTAAAACATGATTTTTCTCTTTTTTTGTTGGTTTGACTTCCATAAAATCCTTTTTAGTTGCATAGATATACATCAATAAGAATGCAATAATTGCTAAAAGGATATTAATTCCAAATACAACTTCAGATGCGAAAAATTCGGCATAAGTTCCAATCAATGAGGTTGTGAATGGGATAAATGATATGCAAATCAGGAATAAAATATTCAGCCATAAATACAGTATATTTAGGTTTTTAATCTTCACGTACTCATGATGATAAATCCAAAAAGAACTTATGATGACAAAACTAACTATTGTAACTCCTATAGTGGGAAGCAAAGACAGGAATGTTGCTAAAAAATTATCATATGTATACACACTCAATTCTGGAACGGCAATACCGAACACAAGAAGAGTCATTACCATACCAAAAATACCGTCGCTAAGACCCAACAATCTTCCAGGATCAATGCTGACATCCCTTTCAAATGCATTTTTAATCCTATCCAGAAAATTATTGGAAGTATCTTGACTGAATCCTTTCATATTGGAATTAAGAAGTAAGTTTTCCTTTATTTGAGGAGTATCTTTAGAGTATTTTTCATGCAGAAACTGCCTTAACTCTTCTTGGGTTTCCTCATCCCAATCCTCTTTAATAGCATCAATATGCTCTTTAATTTTTATAAGTTTTGCATATTTCTCTTCAATTTCATCATCATTCATAAATATCAAAAAAAGTAAAAGAAATTTATTTTAAAATTTCTTTCATGTGTTCTACACGTTTGTTGACAAGTTCAGTTGTACCGACATCACTTCTGTGGTAAACATTACCTTTAACAAATTCACATGCTTTTTCAGCTATTTTTTCAGCTTCTTCAATGGATTCGCCACTAGCTACAATACCCAATGCTCTTGAACCTGACAAGTGGATTCCATCGTCTTCCTGAGAAACTGCTGCATAAAATACCTTTGCACCCATTTCCTCAATAGCTTCCTCATCCACTTCAATTAGTTCTCCAGCATATTCGGTTTCAGGATATCCATCAGGAACGATGTATTTGCATACACTAGCTTTGTCTTCAAATTCCACTTTATCCAAAGTACCGTCAACAATAGCTTGACATACATCAGCCAATGGAGTTTTAAGCAACGGCAAAACATTCATAGCTTCAGGATCACCAAATCTTGCATTGTATTCAATGAGTTTTGGGCCGTCAGCGGTTAACATGAACTGACCATATAAGATACCTTTGTAAGGTTCAGCTTCCTCAGCAATAGCTTTTAAGGTAGCTTGCATGATTTCAACAGCTGCATCATAATCTTCCTGGCTTAAAAATGGTAATAATCCACCGACATCAGAGTATGAACCCATACCTCCTGTGATTGCTCCAACATCACCTTCAAATGCATGAGGATGGTCCTGTGCTGCAGGCATTGGTGCCAAGTGTTCCCCATCACAGAATGCTTGTATAGTGAACTCTTCACCAATTAGTCTTTCTTCGATAATAACCTGAGCAAAACCACCCATTACATTATCAATCACTTCACAAGAGTATTCCTTTGCCTCTTCATTGTCCTTAAGATGGTCACCTACGATTTTAACTCCTTTACCACCGGTTAAACCTACAGGTTTTACTACAACATCACGGTCAAACTCATCCAAGAATGCAGATACATCTTCAGAGTTATCAAATACTTTGTAAACCAATGATCCTTCGATTTCGTAGTCTTCAAAGAGTTTTCTCATGAATGATTTGTCAGTTTCAATTCTAGCTGCACTTTGGGTTGGTCCAACACATTTGATTCCATTTTTTTGAAGCTCATCGACAATTCCTTTTCCGAGTGGAGCTTCAGGACCAATAAATGCAATATCGATATCATTTTCAACTGCATATTCAGCTACTTTTTCAACTTCTCCTTCATCGCCTTGCTTGAATTCAGCGATTTTGGACATACCAGGGTTAATTTTACTCATGTAACAATATAATTCAACATCATCCTTTAAGGCATCAGCAATAGCATGTTCACGAGCACCAGTTCCAACAACTAAAACCTTCATAATCGAGTCTCCTATTAATTTAAGATATGTTGTTAAAAATATTTAAATTATTTTAAAATGAACAATCACTGAAAATTTTTATTATATAAGAATGTAATATCAATATAGGTGAATCTTATGAAACGGAACATATTAATTGTTGCAATAGTGATTGTCATCATAGCACTAGTGGGAATATTCGCTTTTACACAACAATCCCAAACCCATGATGGTAAATTAAACACAGAAATCGAGTTTTTAAGTGAAAGTACCTTAAAAAATGGGGAATCAGTACAATTCTTACTCAAAGATGAAAAAAATAATGCTCTTCCTGGGCAAAACGTTACTATCGTATTTGTAGAAAACGGTGAAAATCAGACTTATGGAATCTCTACAGACAATGGAGGTAAAGGAGCATTATCCATAAATAATGAATTGCCTGGAGAATACGAAGTTATTGTAAGTTACAATGGAACAAACGTGGTAAATGGATGCGTTGCTCACCTGAACCTAACCATTGAAGAAGGATATTCAGAAGGAAATAGTGACAGTGACGGAAACAGCTCCGCTGAATCCATTTCAAGCAATTCAAGTGCAGGTACAGCATTATACAATACTGGAAATTCATCAGATACCCAATTGCACTACGACAGTCAATACAACTTCTATTATGATGACAATGGAATCGTACGTGGCGGACAAAATGATGGATATTCTGCAGACTACATCAGAGACATATATGAAAACGGGGACATGGTTGACGAAGAGGGCAATTTACAATAACCCTCCCCTTTCTTTTTTTAAATTAAATTTCTTATTTTCAACATTTCAACACCAACATCTTTAAATACTAACACTTGCATATACAAGTGTATAATTGCATATGCAAGATAGAGGTATAACATGGAAAAGAATTCAAACATAGAGATGATTACAGGAGACCCGAAAAAAGCCATCAATAAGTTATCAGTCCCTATTATAGCCAGTATGTTTTTAATATTTGCAAATAACATCATTGATAGTATTTGGGTGGCAGGACTCGGTGCTGAACCACTAGCTGCACTGGGATATATCACACCATTATTCATGGTACTTATAGGAATCGGAAACGGAATCGGAGCAGGTGGTAACTCATTGATTTCACGTTATATCGGAGCTGAAAACAGGGAATCTGCAAACAATGCTGCAATACACAACTTGATTTTAGGAATAATATTGTCAATATTAGTTTCAATAATACTGCTTACATTTTTAGAGCCTTTGCTTAAGATAATGGGAGCTACAAGCGTTTTAAATTATGCAATGGAATATGGAGTTATAATATTTTCCTTTGCATTTGCAATGCTACTTCCTCCAATTTTCGGAGGGGCATTCAGGGCTGAAGGTGACGTTAAAAGGGCAACACTCCCAATCGCAATTACCGCAGTGATAAACATGGTCATAGACCCCATATTTATCTACACATTTAATTTAGGAGTTGCCGGTGCCGCATGGGCAACCGTTCTAGCGCATATCCTTTCAATTATAGCAATGCTTTACTGGATGTTCATTAAAAAGGACACCTATCTGAAATACGGTCGCAGCTATTTCCACAATAACCTATCAATGTATAAGGACATTTTGGTTGTAGGTATTCCGGCAAGTTTAGAGCAGTTGATCCTATCCGCATTAACAATCGTTGTTAATTTCATGCTTACACTCGTTTCAGGTCCGGTTGCAGTAGCAGTATATACTGCAGGATGGAGAATAATCAACTTAGGAATGCTTCCGGCAATAGGTGTTGGAACTGCCTCAATTTCCGTTGCAGGCGTTGCATTCGGTGCAAGAAAATACGAAAACTTAAGAGTAACCGCAAGATATGCCGTTAAAGTGGCATTGATAGCTTCAATTATCGTTTGCATAATTTTAAATATATTTGCAAATCAAATTGCATTTGTATTCTCCTATTCAGAAAGCAGTGCACAGCTTGAACCATTGATAGCTAGCTTCATACAGTTAATGTGCTTATTTATCCTATATGTTCCATTTGGAGCAAGTGCAGGAAATGTGTTCCAGGGCGTTGGAAAAGGAACCATTTCATTCATCTTAACAACATTCAGGGAATTCGTGCTAGTGCTGATTTTTGCATATGTCTTAGGATTCGTATTCAATATGGGCGAAACCGGAATCTATTACGGAATGCTTTTAGGCGGAGGAATCGGATCACTCATATGTTATGCATGCATTGAGCTATACATAAACAAACTAATCAGGAGCAGGGACAATGCCGTTTGATGAGGATATTCCAACATCCCCTCTTGTTTCATTGCTTTACAGGAAGCAGACATCCTATCTTAATCAAAAATTAAAGGATATGGACTTGAGCTCAGGCCTTTACCCTTTGCTTGTTAAAACTTATAGAAAAGGAAGAATAAGTCAGGAAGAACTAGCTGAAGAAATCCACATAAACGAGAGCACAGTCACAAGAAATCTGGATAAACTTGAAAAAAAGGGACTTATTACAAAGACCCCGGAAAAAAGGAAAAAAATTATTAGCGTGACTGACAAGGGCGCTAAGATTGCACAAAAGATTATGGACTATGATGAAGAATGGGACGATATAATCAAAAAAGGACTAAACGATGAAGAATACGAGAATTTCAAAATAACTCTTATAAAAATATGTGAGGATTTAGTATGAATCAAACAATCAATGACTTAAAAACTAGAAGAAGTATCAGAAAATTCAAAGACGAACAGATATCCGACGAAGACTTGAAAACAATCCTAGAAACCGGAACCTATGCTCCAACAGGAAGGGGTGCACAGTCACCTAAAATTGTTGTAATTCAAAATCCGGAAACAATCAAGGAATTTTCAGCATGGAACAGAAGTTTCTTCCCGATGGAGATGCCTGAAGACATGGATCCGTTTTACGGTGCAAAAACATTGCTTATTGTTTTGGCAGACAGTGAACTACCAACATACGTCGAAGATGGGGCAAGCGTCTTAGCCGTTCTTGTTAATGCAGCTCATGCGGTTGGTGTGGGATCCTGCTGGATTCACAGGGCACGTGATGAATTTGCTTCTGAGAAAGGAAAAGAATTGTTAAAAGAATGGGGAATTCCAGAAACTTACGAAGGAATCGGACACGTGGTTTTAGGATACCCAGATATGGAAGCGCCTGAACCATTGCCTAGAAAAGCAGATTACATCCATTACGTGGATTAAAAAAAAGAAATTAAAGATGAGTTAACATTACTCATCTACATTTTTTCAGGTGCAGCAACACCTAAAATATCTAATGCGTTTTTAATAGTTGTTTTAGCTCTGTCAACTAAAATCAATCTAGTGTCTTCAACTTCAGAGCCAATAACTTGTTCTGACTTATAGAACTTATTGAATGAACTAGCTAAATCCTGTGAGTATTGAGTAATATTGTGTACTCTTTGCTTATTAGCACAATCTTCAACGACCTGTGGGAATTTAGCAATTTGCCTTACCAAATCTTGTTCTGTTTCATTTGGAATCCAATCATCAGCAACTTCTAAAGAATCAATATCCTTGCCTGACTTTGCAATCAATTTGCATGCCCTTGCATGTGCATATTGAATGGAAGCGCAGCCCCTTTCAAAGCTTAATGCCTCATCCCATTTGAATGTCAAGTGTTTTTCTGGGGATAATTTTGCAATGAAGAACCTGATAGCTCCAACACCAATATCTTCAGCCATCGGTGCAATTTCTTCTTCAGTCAAGTCAGGGTTTCTGGATTTGATTTCATCATGAGCTCTTGATACTGCCTCATCAATCAATTCATCAACAGAGACGAATTTACCTCTTCTGGTTGACATTGAACCTTCAGGAAGAGTGATGAACTCATAAAATATTACTTCAGGAGCTTCTTGTCTTAAAATTTCTTCAAATATAACCTTGATTTGTTTTGCAGCCAATTTATGGTCTGAACCTAAAATGTCAAGTACAGTATCACCTAAAGTAGCTTTATACCTGTGATAAGCCAAGTCACGAGTGGAATAAAGTGAAGTGCCGTTTGATCTTCTGAGCACAAACTCCTTATCAATGTTAAAGTCGGTCAAGTCAATGTATAACACATCTTCCTCACGAGTGAAGCCTTCCCTTTGAATGTATTTTACAAGGTCATCAACTTCACCGTTTCTTACGAATTGACCTTCCCATACAAAGTCATCATGTTTAACGTGCATTCTTAAAAGGGATTCCTTCATTCCGGAAATACATTTAGAAACCACATCTTCAAAGACTTTGTTTAGTTCTTCATCAGCACCTTCTTCGTATTTTTGTATTAATTCATCAACTTTAGCGTTTAATGCTTCATCTTCCTCTACAGCCTTGTTTGCATCGAAGTATAGCTTTCCAATCTTGTGGTCAATTTTATCTCCTTCATAATCTTCAATGTTGAGACCGCATTCGGTTATTCCACATACGATAATAGCTATTTGTCTTCCCATATCGTTAACATAATATTGGGTGACTACATCCCTTCCGGCCAATTTTAATAATCTAGCAAGAGAATCTCCAAAAATGGAGTTTCTGATATGTCCAATGTGCAATGGACCATTTGGATTAGCTGAAGTGTGTTCCAATACAATTTTTTCACCGTATGCAGGAAGCTGACCATAATTTTCATCAACTTTATCTAATAGCTGTTTAGAGAATTTTTCATAATCAATGAAGAAATTCACATAAGGCCCGAAGTTTTGAACTTTGGAGAAAATTTCCGGAACTTCAATTTTTTCAACTAAATCCTTAGCTACTTCAGGAGGGGAAGTTCTTAATTTTCTAGTAAGTGCAAAAGCGATTGTACTTGCTAAATCTCCTAATTCAGGATTTGGAGGAAATTCCAATTTAAAATTCCTATCAATTTCTTCATCATACTGATCTAATGCCTTGTTAATGGCATCAATAGCTTGTTTTTCAATTTCAAAATACATTAACTCACCTTAATAATTATAAACCTCTCAACCAGATGGAAAGATATCCAATCTTTGGAATAACAACTAAATTATCACCGATAGTGACAACTTTTTCTTTAATTTGACTAGATTTAACGTAATACGGGTCAGGAGCATTATTATTGTCTCCTTTAATCACATACATCGTAGTCCCATTGATATCTGTAATATTGATAATTCTATGAATCACAGGTTGGTCAAACCATGCTGCATCGTAGACAACCACATCCCCAACTTGAACATCGTCAGGATTGAACTCATTGATTCCCAAAAAGCCCGCCTTTTCAACAAGGACAATATCACCCCTATAGAATGCAGGTTCCATACTTCCTGAAACTACAACATTCAAATGTTGAGCGGCTATCAACACAATAACTAAAATTACAGCATATGATGCAACCTCTTTCCAATCTACCATATTATTACCTTCTTCTTTTCTTAAATGCTGCTTCTAAACCTAATTCAATTGCATCAACTGTTTTTTGAATATCAGCCATAGTATGAGCATTTGAAATAAAATTACATTCAAATTGTGAAGGTGGAATGAATACACCTTGTTTTAATAATGTCTTGAAGTATCTTAAGAATTGCTTTCTGTCAGATTTCTGTGCATCGGCATAATTGTAAACCGGTGCAGGATTGAAATAAATTTGAAACATTGACGCAAGGCCAACAGGCTGAACATTGTATTCCTGTTCTTCGATGATGGATTTGACACTGTCTCTAAGGAAGTTTCCTTTTCTTTCCAACTCCTTATAGAATGCATCATCCAACTGTGTCAATGTGGAAATTCCTGCCTGAACAGATACAGGATTTCCTGAAAATGTACCTGCCTGATAAACCGGACCGTTTGGAGCAATCATTTCCATGATTTCCTTTTTACCACAGAATGCTCCCATTGGGAGTCCACCACCAACGATTTTACCGAGAGTTGTCAAATCAGGAGTTACACCATAATATTGTTGAGCCCCACCACGGGAAGCTCTAAAACCTGTGATAACTTCATCAAAAATCAACACAATTCCATTTTCTTCAGTAATTTTTCTAATAAACTCTAAAAATCCAGGTTTTGGTTCAATACAACCAACATTACCCATAACAACTTCCATGATGATACAAGCAATGTTTTCACCTTCTTTTTCAATCAAATCAGTTAAAGCCTCTTCATCGTTAAATGGAACAGACAAGGTATTTTTAGTGGTATCCGCAGGTATACCTGGAGAGTCAGGCAAGGTTGCAGCACCGGATCCTCCCTTAACCAATACATAATCATGGGCTCCGTGATAAGCTCCTTCAAATTTTACGATTTTATCCCTACCTGTAAAACCACGGGCCAATCTAATGGCACTCATGGTTGCTTCGGTTCCACTGTTACAAAATCTTACCATTTCTGCAGATGGAATTCTGTCAATTACCTCTTTTGCGAGAGTAATCTCATTTTCAGTGGGAGTACCGTAAGCTGTACCAATTGTCAATTGATTTGAAACTTCCCTTACAACCTTAGGGTCGGCATGTCCCAAAATCAATGGACCATATGCTAAACAATGGTCAATATAAGTTTTTCCATCAACATCTGTGAGTTTAGATCCTCCAGCACTTTTAACGAAAAATGGATAAGGTTTAAAAGCACGCACTGGAGAATTTACACCGCCAGGAAAATAATTTTTAGATTCATTGAACAATTCTTCAGAATACATTTTATCACACTATAAATGTTGGATTAATGAATTTACACATGCTACAGCAATAGGTGTTCCACCTTTCGGTCCTTCAACAATTATATTTGGAATATCTGAATTATGTAAAGCCTCTTTTGAATCAGCTGCTCCTACAAATCCAACAGGAACTCCTACAATAGCTTTAAGATTCATTTCTCCTTTTTGGTATAAATCCATAGCTTCAAAAACAGCTGTCGGAGCATTACCGGAAACTACGATTCCTTCAAAATCATTAGCTGCAGCGTAACGCATTGCAGCAGCAGCTCTTGTAATTTGATGCTCTTTTGCTATTTTAACAACTTCATCGTTTTTAATATAACACTCAACTTCCCCTTCATATCTAGTGATACCATATTTAACCATATTAATATCAGTTAAAATAGTTTCTTTATTTTTAAGGGATGCCATAGCTGCATCTACAAAATCATCACTCATTTTAACTAGTTTAGCATATTCAGGATCAGCTGTTGAGTGAACAATTCTCTCAACGATGTCTCTTTCTATAGGTTTTAAATCTTTGACATCATCTCCAATAAGGCCACGGATAATTTCTCTACTTTTGTTGGCAATATCCAAACCTTGCTTAGTTGATGCACCCATGAACATTTTGTCTGTCATAAGATAATTTTTAAATTATATATATGTTAAATATTTGGTTTTTTAAAAAAAATGATTTCATTTTTAAGAGTATTAAAATAGATGAGAATATGCTAAAAAATAGAAAACCGATTGAGTTATTAATTTAAAAGAAGATAACAGCATATCAACTATTTTTCACCAGCAGACAATCCTGCTAAAAATCCGGTTGAAAATGCAATCTTTAAATTATATCCACCAGTCGGACCGTGGACATCCAAAACTTCGCCCGCAAAATAAAGATTTGGTGTGACTGTTGACTCCATAGTTTTAGGATTGACATTAGCTAAATCAACACCACCAATAGTTACTTTAGCTAAATCCTTATTAAAGCCAGTGATTTCAAAGGAAAGTCTCTTCAAGTTTTCAATCAATCTGTTTTTGCTTTTCTTATTGATTCTGGACAATTGGGTTTCACCATCGATTTTACATTCCTCTAAAAAGAAATTTATGAAACTGTTAGTTAAAAATGATTTTAAGTAATTCTTCAGTAGTGTCTTCCCCTTCTGTTGAAAATCTATTGTAAATTTCTCTTGTAGATTTTCTCGAGTATAATCAGGACATAAATCAATGGATATTTCAAAACTGATTTGGGGGCTTTGGTCATCTAATAAGTTATAACTTATACTATCAGATATCTCATTGCTTAAATCTATTATTCCCGGACCGGTTAACCCAACATGGGAAAACAGAACGTTTCCCTTAACTTTTGATTTCTTATAACTTATAACGACATCATACAGAGTTATGCCTGCAATATCCGAGAGGTCTTTTTTGCTAATCAACGGAACAAGCCCATATCTGATATCAGTTAAGGGCTGTGAAGTAAGAGAATAGTTCTTAATGTTGCATCCGGTTTGAGGATATGTAACGCCTCCGGTTGCAATGATTATCTTATTTGCCTTTATTTCATTGTTGATTATAAAATCATCACTGATTGAATTGACTTCAAAGTTATACCTTATAACAACATCCTTCAAGTAATAAGTTAACACTTCTAAGATATCACGTGATCTTTCAGTTTCTGGAAAAATCCTGTTGTTGTCCTCTTCAATGAAATTTAATCCTCTATCTTCAAAAAATGAAAGCAATTTTTCATTTGTCAATGTGTAAAAAGAGTGTTTTAAAAAGTTTTTTTGAGGATAAATATTCAATAGCATCTTTATTGGCTTTTGGTTTGTGATATTGCATCTTCCACCACCAGTGATGAGAAGTTTTCGACCCAATTTAGGATTCTTTTCAAGCAATATCACGCTTGAGGAATTTTTGCTTGCAGCAATTGCAGCCATGATTCCTGCAGGTCCGCCACCAATGACAGCTATCTCATATTCTTCCATAATAATCTTAAAAAAAAGAAAAGAAATTAAGGGGTTAATCTGTGTCTGTCTCTTGGGAAGAGTACACATTCACGGATGTTTTCAGATCCTGTAAGCACCATGGTTAACCTGTCAGCACCTACACCCCAACCTGCGTGTGGAGGCATACCGTATTCGAACGCTTTAAGATAGCTTCCAAATCCAGCAGGGTTTAATCCTCTTTCTTCAATTTGTTTTACGAGTAAATCATATTGGTGTACACGGGTAGCACCGGAAGATAACTCTAAGTTGTTATACATTAAATCGAAAGCGTGTGAGTATTTTTCATCACCGTCAACAGGCATTACGTAGAACGGTTTGATTTCAGAAGGCCATCTGGTTAAGAAGTAGAATCCTCCCATAGTTTCTCCTAATGCTTTTTCAGCATCACGGGATAAGTCTTCTCCCCATTCCATTAAAACACCTTTAGAGTTAACGATATCAACAGCTTCGTCATAGGTTACAACAGGGAAATCTCCGCTTGGAACTTCCAATTCATGACCTAAGACTTCCAATTCGTCAGCGCATTTTTCGTTAACGTCAGTCAATACCTGGATGAGCATGTCATTTAAGACTTTCATCATGTCTTCGTCATCAGCGAATGAAGCTTCTGCATCTATAGAAACAGCCTCATTCAAGTGTCTTAAGGTGTCGTGCTCTTCTGCTCTGAAGATTTGACCAATTTCAAATACTTTGTCCATTCCAGCACCCATCATCATTTGCTTGTATAATTGAGGGGATTGGCCTAAGAATGCTTCTTTTTCAAAGTAAGTGATTGGGAATAATTCAGTTCCTCCTTCAGTAGCAGATGCTACGAGTTTAGGAGTGTTAATTTCATAAAATCCATTGTCATAGAAGAAATCTCTGATAGTATGGAACATTTGACCTTTAATCTTGAAAATTGCTGAAACGTTTTCTTTTCTGATGTCCAAGAATCTTGAATCCAATCTAGTGTCAATTCCTGCTTTAACTTTTTCTGTTGGATCCATTGGTAAAGGTTGGTTAGCTAAGTTTAAGATTTTAACTTCTTTTGGTAAAATTTCAACACCGTTTGGTGCTTTGCCTGCTTCCTGTACAGTACCTTTAATCGCTACAACAGATTCTTTTCTTAATGCTCTTAATTCTTCCATTATGTTTTCATCAACTTTTTTGCTTGGAGCGGTTACTTGAACTCTACCGGTTACATCACGAATGATAACGAACATGATTCCACCGAAATCACGGATTTCGTGAACCCAACCCATAATAGTAATGTCACTTCCTGCAACTTCAGGAGTGGTTTGGTTGGAATAGTGAGTTCTTCTCCAATCTTTTAATAAACCTTGCAAATTATTCACCTCG
>Ga0256404_1002623_pt1 | contig 39209 bp, 31 predicted proteins | sample RumenRJG_01DNA_FD_185990 | JGI IMG/M metagenome (GOLD analysis project Ga0256404, IMG submission 185990) | Bovine rumen microbial communities from Lethbridge, Alberta, Canada - RJG_01 | ecosystem: Host-associated > Mammals > Digestive system > Stomach > Rumen | place: Canada: Alberta | collected...
TATTATAACAACGAGAGAATAAAGCTCAGATTAAATGGAATGAGCCCAGTACAATACCGGACTCAATTCCAAAAGAGCAATAGTGTTTAATCTGTCCAAACTTTGGGGTTCACTTCATAAGCCTCCCCCTGCCCCCTCCTAAAGAGGGGGTTGTTTGTTAGTAAGGTGTGAGGGGGAAAGGTTAAAGAAGATCGTTTTTTCTTAACCACTGCTTACCTTTTGGAGTTAAGCAATAGAGTAGGAAAAGCATACAGGGTACTGTAACGAATATAAATACTAAATACATTCCCATATTATTTATCCTCCGATTTTTTATTTGTTAATACTAAACCTGTCAAAAGCGTAATTATAACAGTTATCATGCCGAGCAAATATATCAAGACATAATCTGAAATGTTTTTAAAGAGAGAGGTTATCACTACACCTGTAAGAACATACTTGGATACGTCTAACAGATAATTGCCTAACTTCTCTTTCCAACGGCCTTCTTTCTTGGTCGTCTGTCGATTCGCTGCCACCAGCTGACTGTTGAGCTGGGGCGGCTGGGGCTTTGACTTTTCTCTGCGTGCAGTCATTGAATGAATCGTTTGACAGTGCAAAGATAATAGGTTTTCATGAAACGACCAAATTATTTGGTGCGTTTCTTCCCTGGATTGTGTGTCAGTATGTCAAAGAGCGAGATAAGTGACCCCCTCTAACTGGTGACCCCCTCTAACTCCCCCTGTAGGGGGAGGACTTGGGGCGTATGGGGGCTATAGGGTCTATAGGCCATTGGCCTTTTGGGGTGCCTACTTGGTCATTTCCTGGAGGGCGGCGCGGTTGATGGTGACGTCAAGACCCTTGCGCTCGGCGGCGGCGAGGAGGCGCTCAGCCTCGTCGTAACGCTGCTGGATGATGGCCACTACGGCACGGGCCTGGTCGGCCTCGGCACTGTCGCCGGCACGCTGCAGCAGGGTCTCTGCCTTGAGCAGGTCCTTCTGGCGGATGGCTACGTTAGCCAGATTGATGAGGGCTGCCGCTGAGTCGGGATACTGGTTGACGGCGGTCTGCAGGGCGCGGTTGTACTCTGCGCTGCCCTTCTCGAAGGTGTTGGCCACGTCCCAGAGCTCGCGGAGCGAGAGCTGGTAGGGTCGTACCTTATATACTTCCTTGGCCTCGTCGAGTGTGAAGTTGCGAATGTCGAACGAAATCTCGTAGTCTGAACGACGCAGGTGGGGATATACGTTCTTATGCAGGTATTCGTACTCGGCGGGATAGAGTTTCTTGATTTTCTGCTCCTTGGGGTCGGGCTCGATGGTGTTATCGTCGATGAGGGCGAGGATCTCGCTGCGGTGAGGCAGTGTGGCGAGGTCCATCTCTACGACAGCCTTGCGCAGTCCTTCCCAGTTCTCGGGCGTGGCCTCTGCGGGAGCGAAGACGTTAGTGGGCAGGCTGTACTGCTGGCGCACCCAGTCGGTGAGCGACTTGGCACGGTTGGTAGCCAGCATGCGGTTGTGCTCGTAGGGGCTCTCGGGCGATGCCCATCCGTGAATCTTTATCTGTCGTACGGTGACGTTCTTGTCGCGTACCATAATGTCGAGGGTATCGGTAATCTTACGCAGCTCGTTGCGGTTGTCCATGTAGTCAGGACGCATTTCCCACTTGTTGACCACGAAGTTGATGAATGCCGTGCCGTGCAGCTGACGGGTGGGCTTGTAGGGGTCGGGCACCACGTCGGTGAGCATGATGAGGTCGTAGGGGTCGGGCGGCAGGAGCGAGGCGAGGTATGCCTGTTCGTTCTTCATGAGGTCGCCACATCCGCAGAGGTCGCACTCCACATAGACGTCGGCATTACGATGCCAGGGCTGGTTCTGCACGGCATCGGTGTAGGCGTAGGTCTGCGGCTGTCCGTTGAGTCGGCGAATGTTGTCGCAGTTATCAACGTAGAGCGGGTCTATGCCGTCGCGCTCGAAGACGATGTTCTGTCGGCGTCCGCTGACGATGAGCGTCTTGAGGCGCTGCTCGTGCTGTCCGTCCTTGGTACGGATGACGGGTGTGAAGGCGCGATAGCGGTTACTGGGCACGTCGAGCTGGTCGAGAATGAAGTCCATGGTGAGGAGTGTCTTCTCAGTAGTGCGTGCCACTTGGATATTCTTAACGGATACCTGAGTGTCGGTACCGTTCTTGGTGCCTGTAAGGCGGATGACTTCCTGCGCCGAGAGTGAAACGGCGAGTGTCAGCAGGGCTGTTATAATTATTGAGCGTTTCATTGTTTTCTTTTTTTGATTCATATAGGGCCTATAGGGCGTATGGAGCTAAAGGGCTTAAGGACTGCTGCTTAGAACATGTACAGCAGGGAAAGCGCGGCCTTAGTGGGGCCTACGTATATCTTGTGGCCGTCGTCAACCTTCTTACCGCAGTTACCGCAGTTGAACTTGTCGTAGTCAATGTAGGCAGCTCCGACGCCGATGGCAGCCTCGAAGTTCCAGTGCTTAGACAGTACCCACTGATAGCCGTAGCTGATGCCACCGCCGGCGTACCAACCCTCGAAGCGATGATCCTGCAGGTCGTCCCACCAGCCGAACGGCATCTTGATGTTGGCCGCATTATACTGTCCTCCAAAGGCGTGTATGCCAATGAAGGAACCATTGAAACGATGGCAGAACCAGTAGCGCCACTCGGGGTTGACCACCCAGTGCTTAAGGAACTTCTGGTCGTCCCCGTGACCAAATGACCAGGGGTGTAATCCGTAGAAAACTTGCATGGAGTGCTTTTTACCTATTCCAACTTCCATACCGAGATTGGGTGTAGCAGTAGCGTCGTAGAGCAGATTTGTCTTTAAGGCAACCTGTTGTGCACTTGCATGTGTGTTAAAAACAAATAGGAGGGCCATCGTAGCCAGCACCTGTATGATTCGTTTCATAAAACTTACAATTATATATAACGTTAGTACTTTCTTTTTATCCTTTTTTCGTAAGTAACTGCAAAGATAAACATAATTTTCAAAACAAACAAAAAATGCAAAAATTTTTTTGCGTAAACGTTTACCCTTGATTTTAGTCGGGAAAACCCAACGGATGATATACATTATTATATTATGCGCGCGGGCGCGCGTAAGGGACGGTAGAAAGGAAATGACGGAGGAAGAGACAAGAAATCTGTAGTCTTACGAGCCTTTATCCGTCATCTCCGAGTACTTTGGTGCCGGGTAACTTTTAGTTTGGTGCCGGGTAAGTCATAGTTAGGTGCCGGGTAACTCTTAGTTTGGTGCCGGGTAACGCCTTTTTAAATGCCATTTAAGGGGGTCGTTAAATGCCATTTAATTTTTTCTATAGTGGCAATAGAATATATAGAGGCGATAGATACTATAGAGGCTCGGTTTGCACTATCTCTGAGACTGCGTGTCGAAGATACTCTCGTTCGGAAAATTGCAAATAAATTTGCATTTTCGCTCACTTATTCGTACTCTGACACTGCGTGTCGAAGATACTCTCGTTCGGAAAATTGCAAATAAATTTGCATTTTCGCTCACTTATTCGTATCTTTGTAACCAAAAAGGAAAGGATATGAAAAGAACTATTCTCTTAGTACTCTGCATGATGGCGGTGATGGCCATGAATGCAGGCGACGTGACACCTAATGAGGCGCTGCAGAAAGCAACGCAGTTTGTTAACAACCGCATTGCCCACGGACACGGTCCCAGACTGGCTCCTGGCGCACAGCCGAGGCTGACACTGGCCAGCCGCGTGAGTGGGCTGTATGTGTATAACGTGCAGAACAAGGGGGGCTTCGTCATCGTCAGCCCCGACGACGAGACGGAGACCATCCTCGGCTATAGCGACAGCGGCGAGTTTGACGAGAGCCACATGCCGGACAACATGCGCTACTGGCTGCAAGGCTATGCGGAGGAGATTAGTTTTCTTCGAGGTACGAGGTACGAGGTGCGAGGTACGGAGGACGTTCGAGGTACGAGGTACGAGGTGCGAGGTACGGAGGATGTTCGAGGTACGAGGTACGAGGTGCGAGGTACGGCGTATGCGCCGGCCGCGACATCGACCATTAAGACAAGCATTGCGCCGCTGATACAGACCCACTGGAACCAAAGTGCCCCCTACAACAATCTGACTCCACTCTGGGATGGCTCTTCACACTCAGCAACAGGCTGTGTGGCAACGGCTATGGCCCAGGTCATGTATTTTACGGAGATGCGAGTAGGGTCAACAACAACCACTACCACAACGGAAATACCGGGGTACACCTCAAAACAACTCAATAAGGTTATAGACCCTATTCCGGTAGGAACAGAAATCAACTGGAGCAATATGCAGCTGACGTACCCCAGCACGGGTACTGACGCAGAAAAGGAGGCAGCCGACGAAGCCATTGCGCAACTGATGTACTACTGCGGTGTCTCTGTAGGCATGAACTATTACCAACAGTCTGGCGCAAATTCCAATGCCATTGTCCCTGCATTAAAGAATTACTTCGGATATAATACAACCACACAACAAGCCATTCGCAGTGACTATACCTATGGCGACTGGATTAACCTAATTTATTTTGAACTAAGTCAAGGACGTCCCGTCCTCTATGGCGGACAGTCAAACGGTGGCGGTCATGCCTTTATCTGTGACGGCTATGACATGGAGGACTATTTCCACATCAACTGGGGCTGGGGTGGACAAAGTGACGGTTGCTTTAAGCTGTCTGTTTTGAATCCCCAGGAACAAGGTATTGGCGGTAGTTCTTCTACTGACGGTTATCACTATGGACAAGTTGCTATTATCGGCATTCAGAAACTGGAAGAGAGCGGTGAAATGTCTGACATTCAGAAGAATACTGGTTTCGACCTGTCATGTACGAAGGTCACCTTTAGCGAAAATCCAACAGTAGGGAAAGACATCACGGCTACACTAACTATCACGAATAGCGGTAGTTCTGACTACGACGGTGACATCAATATAGGTTTCATAAACGGAACAGATGTTGAACCTTTAGGTGGCAATACGTTCTATATTCCTGCAGGCAGCACGAAGGAATGTACACTAACGTTTACCACGAGATATGTCGACACACTGCCTGTCAGAGTCTTTCTTTTAGGGGAAAATGACATTGTTACTTATATAGACAACGGCCAACCCACACCGCTTACTATAGGCAACGGCAACAGCAGCACCAACAATGTGGAGCTGACGGCAACGGTCAGTGTTAACACCGCCGAGGCTACTGGCCAAACAGCAAGCTTTGGCAGCGCCGGAAGTTGCCCGGTATATAACATTTATGGTACTACATTTAAGGGCACCGTCACACTGACAAATGCCACCAGCACGGATTATACGGGCACGTTTGCATGGGCGCTGATCCCTGATGGAAAGAGTGGTGCTGTTAACCAAGTATCGGTCACCGTACCTGCCAATAGCAGCTATGACATCCCCGTCGAAATGAAAGGGCTGGACAGCGCAAACCCATACATTCTCTCTTCCTGTTATATAAAAAATAATGCCTATACATCTTGGAATTTACATGGCTACTATCATCTTAAACCCGGTATCACGGTGTATGCAGCCGACGGAACAGAGAACACGACCAAGGCTACAGAGGAATTTGTAGTCCCTGATGACGTACTGGCCATTGACCTGACGGGAACGGGCGTGACTACGGTGACTCCTAACGGGAAGAAGAACTGCCTGTACTTCATTGGCTCTGAAGACACAACACCCGACGGACTGGAGGATGCCAACATCGTGAAGGGCGGAACGGCAGAGCAGATCAAGCTGACCGACGAAAACGACTTCTATTCGCCTAAAGACTTCACGGCCCAGAACGTGACGTTTACCTACAACAATACGAAACAGGCTGACGGAGTGAACGGATGGAACACGCTGATACTGCCGTTCAACGTGACGAAGGTGACTGCCGACGACACGGAGATAGACTGGTTCCACAGCAGCACGGACACGGGCAAGAACTTCTGGGTGAAGGAGTTTACCGGCGACGATGCCGACCAGGTGTATTTCGACTTCACCAAGGAGATGAAGGCCAACACACCGTACATCGTGGCACTGCCCGGCAACAAGTGGGGTGCCGACTGGGACATGAGCACCAAGACCATTCAATTCATCGGCGAGAATGTCACGGTCAGCAACAGCAACAACCGCAGCATCCTGACAGGCAGCAACTACCGTTTCATAGGCAACATGAAGAAGGTAAGCGTAGCTAACGTCTATGCCATCAACGAGGCAGGAGACGCCTTCGAGGTGGTGAACAGCGGCAACAGCCCCGCCTTCCGTGCCTACTTCAAGGCCGACACCTTCGACCGTACGGTAACGAGCCTCGGTATCAACTCCGGCTTCGGCGGCGGCACAACGGGTCTGGACATGACAACGGTCAACAGACCGCAGACTACCGACGGCAGCTACTACGACCTGAGCGGCCGCAGGGTGGAGAAGCCCACGAAGGGTCTTTATATAGTGAATGGCAAAAAGGTTATTATTAAATAAGAAGGAGGAAATACGTCATGAAGAAATATATCATACCGACAACGGACGTTATAACGATTGCAACGGCTCAGTTGATAGCAGCAAGTGGTGGCCCTGGCCCTAACGACCAGCAGAACCCGGGGAAAAAGGCCCCCCGCTTCCATCAGCCTTACGATGAGGAAGACGAAGAGGAAGAAGACTGGTAAGGAAATATTAACGCTAACAGCTAACTCGCAGCAGACGCGCTGCTTCGCCAATCCACAGGACGAGCGAAGTGGCGCTTACTATTACTATCCACTCCATGAGCGAGAGGGGATGCACATTGAAGAAGGCTCCGCCGAAATTGACGATGAGCACCTGCCCGAAGAAGATGATGGCTGCAATGAACAGGAAACCCCTGCAGCCCTTGAGATGGAGTGCGGAACGACCCGTTGCAAAGGCACGGGCGTTGAACATGTTCCAGAACTGAAGCATGACGAAAATAGTGAAGAAGGAGGAAATATCGATGTTCCCGAGGAAGGAGGAAGGAGGAAGGAGGAAGGAGAAATGATGGTGAAGCTGGAGCAAGAGCGTCAACAAGATGACGGTGAAGAGCAGGCCCACACCTAAGATGCGGTGCCACATGGGACGGGTGATGATGAACGACGAGCGACTGCGGGGACGGTCGTGCATGACGGCCGGCGAGGGAGGCAGCGAGGCAAGCGCCATAGCAGCAAAGGTGTCCATAATAAGGTTGACCCAGAGCATCTGCGTCACGGTAAGCGGTGACTCCGTGCCAAGGAAAGAGCCTATGAGCACGACGAGGCAGGCTGCCACGTTGACGGTGAGCTGGAAAAGGATGAAGCGCTGGATGTTCTGATAGAGCGAGCGGCCCCACATGACAGCACGGCCGATGCTGGAGAAGGAGTTGTCGATGATGGTGATGTCGCTGGCCTCCTTGGCTACTGACGTGCCGTCACCCATTGACAGTCCGACATGAGCCGCCTTCAGGGCCGGGGCATCGTTAGTGCCGTCTCCCGTTACCGCCACCACTTCACCCCGTCGCTGCAGCATTTCCACAAGGCGGCGCTTGTCCATAGGACGGGCGCGGGCGATAATCTTCAGGTCCCCTACCCTTTCGAGCAGTTCATCGTCGGTAAGAGCAGCAAACTCAGGACCGGTGATGATGTTACGGTCACCGTCAGACTCGGTCCACAGGCCCGTCTGGCGACCAATCTCACGGGCAGTGCCGGGCGTATCGCCCGTGACAATCTTCACCTGTATGCCGGCATCAAGACATTCGCGGACAGCGGCCGGCACGTCAGGGCGGACTGGGTCGCTGATGGCGACAGCCGCGTTGAGTGTCGAACGTTGAGTGTTGAGCGTTTGGCGTATATCAGAAGAAGGGTTCAATATATAGGCAAAGGCAAGGGTGCGCATGGCCTGCTGCTGCCATTTAGTTAGTTGAGCGTTGAGCGTCGAGCGTTGAGCGTTGTCTTCTTCACACATGGACAGGATAACCTCGGGGGCACCTTTTAGGAGGAGGACCGTAGGGGAGAGCCCTTCGGCACTGTCTTTCAGGCGGACGAGGGTGGCCATCATTTTGCGCTCGGTGGAGAAGGGGAGCTCGTCAAGCACTTCGGCCTGGTCACGCAGGAGGCGGTAGTCTATGCCTTGGTCACGGAGCCAGAGCAGGAGGGCACCCTCCGTGGGGTTACCCAGCACCTTGGGGTGGCCAGGGTCAGTGAGGTCGAGCTGGGCGGTGGAATTAATGGCGATGTTTTCAACAAGCAGGTGGAGGGTTGAGCGTTGAGCGTTGAGCGTTGAGCGTTCTTGCTCTGGCAAGCGTCCCTGCGGGCCGAGCGGAGCGTTAAGGTTAGCGTTAGGGTTAACGTTAGCGTTAACGTTAACGTTAACGTTAACAACCTCCGCGACGCGCATCTGGTTCTGGGTGAGGGTGCCGGTCTTGTCGGTACAGATGACGGTAGTGGCACCCATGGTTTCGCAGGCATGCATCTTACGAACCAGGTTGTTGGTCTTGAGCATACGACGCATGGAGTAAGCCAGACTGAGGGAAACCGCCATGGGAAGGCCTTCCGGAACAGCTACAACAATGAGCGTGACGGCTATCATGACCGTCTGCAGGAGGTAGGTGATGAAGTTGAGGGTTGAGGGTTGAGCGTTGAGGGTTGAGAGTGGAGCGTTGAGCGTTGCGGAGTGAAAATACATGAGCACACGGGCCACAACGACGAGGGCAGCCACGATGTAGCTGGCCTTGGCCACTAAAGAGCCGAGGCGGTCGAGCTGTTCGTTGAGCGGAGTGCGTACGCTGTCGTCAATCTGTGCTGCCACGAAGACGTGACCGTACTCCGTTGCATCGCCAACAGCCAGCACACGGGCTACGGCATGCCCCTCCATGACTTTCGTACCCCGCATGACATGATTACTGGGGAAGGTGGCGTCACGGTCGAAGTCTGCCTCAACGACGGTCTTGCTACATACCGGCTCACCCGTCAGCGACGACTCATCCATCTGTAAGGTCGTGGTTTCGAGCAGCAGACAGTCTGCCGGCACCTCGTCGCCAGTAGAAAGCAGGACGACATCGCCCACCACCACGTCAACACGTGGCACCTGAACGGTGTTGCCATTGCGTATCACCATGACAGGCTCTTCGTCGCCCACCTGATTGAGGATGGAAAACTCACGGTCAGCCTTCAGTTCGAAGATAAAGGAGATGCCCGTTGCCAACAGGATGGCCAAGAGGATGCCGATGGGTTCAAAGAACACCCCCGACCCCGGGTTACGCAGGCCGAACCACTCGTTATATTCCGACAAAGAGATGAAGATGGAGAGCAGGGCCGCTATCTCCAGTATAAAGATGAGGGAATCGCCGTTCTGCCAGCCCTTCAGATAATGGCCGAAGGGTCCGGAGAGTTTTTCGAAGAAGCGTTTCCAGAGCGACTCACGCTCAGGAGGAGTAAGGACATTAGCCCCGTGCTCAGCCCGGCTGCGAAGCACTTCAGCATCAGTCAGACCCGTATAGTGCTGTTTCATTTAAGAATAGACTTCACCTTTTCCTCTATCTTTCCCGTCGGCACATTCACTTCGAGCACCCTACCCTGCCTGTCGAGGAACAGGTTGCCCGGCACGCTGTAAAAGCCTAAGTCAGCGACTATCGGCGTGTCCCACATGTTACCGTCGCACACGTTACTCCAGTGAATAGAGTCACGGTCGAGGAAGTCCCTACAGTCCTTAGTATTACCATCAAGATTGATGCTAAGCAGGCCAAGGCGGCTGCCATACTTGCGCTGCAAAACATGCAGTTTACGCTGCACCGACTGGCTCTCGAAGCTCCATTTGGCCCATACGGAAATGACGTTCAGCTCACCCTTCAGCGACTGGCGCGTCACCGTGTTGCCATGAATGTCAACAGCCTTGAAATCAGGAATGACGTTCCCCTGGCGCGTTGCTTTCAGACCACTGAGTTGTTTCTCCAAGCGGAGCAGGCGTCCGTTCTCAGGCTGTTCCTTGAGCATGAGTGCAGCCAGTTCTGCGCCTGTCTTATAGTCAACGGGACTGCCTGCCAACACATAATGTTGAAGAATATAGTTACTGAGAATAGAGCCAGGATGCTCCTGAATAAAGCTGATGGCCTGCTCTCTCACCTGCGGTGGTGTCATCTGGCTGATGCGCAGTCGCCACTCCGTCATCTGTTCGTTCTCCTCAGAGCCATGGACCTCCACCTCCTTGAGGTGCGAGGCATCGCCCTTCAGCTCAACGGTAATGCCCGAATTGCCATAGATGACCTGTTCGGAGTAGTTGGGATAAAGTAAGATAAACGTAGCCAGTTTCTTCAGGTCGGTCTCATAGACAAAGCTTCCCTGAGCCACCTTAATGGTATCGAGGTTGACAGAACCGGCATCGGGGCTATAGATGTAGAACTCCGACTGGTCAACGTTCTGCAACTGCCCCTCAATGCGAAAGCGTCCTTTCTCGGGACCGCAGGAAACGAGGAAAAGGTAAAAAGGTAAAGAGGTAAAAAGGTATAAGAGCACGAGAAACTTAGTGCGTGGTATGTGATGCTGCATAATTATTACCTTTTTACTTTTTTACCTTTTCACCTTTTCGCCTTTTCGCCTTTTCACCTATTGCACTTTCTTCAGTTCAAGGTCACGCTCGGCATAATCCTTGAGCGACGAATCCTTAGAGAGAGCACTGCGCAAGAAGGTGCCAGCCACGCCATTGTTACCCTTACGGGCATAGAGCACGGCGCGCAGATAGTCGGTGATGCCGTCGGCAGGCTTAATCCTGCCCAGCGTCTGCTCTGCCTTAGCAAAGTTCTTGTTCAGGATCTGTGCCAGGGCGGCGCTATTGCTAATGACACGGTCGAAGTCCTGCTCGGCCAGCACATAGTTACCCTGTGCCAAGTGCAGGTTACCCAGCACCTCTGCAATGTCAGGAGAGCCGGAAGCACGACCGATGTAGTCCTCTGCCTCGGTAACACGTCCGTTCATCAGTTCAAGCAGACCGAGGTTGGCATTAGCCTCATCGAGCTTGTTATCAACAGAGAGTGCCTGCTGGAAGTATTTGCGAGCACGATCGAAGTTGCCCTGCATGTAATAGATGCGTCCAATGTTGTTATAGGCACGGGCGTCGGCAGCATAAAGCTTCACTGCACTCTCGTAGATGCGCAGCTGCTCATTGGCATCCTCCGTCAGCGTGGCAGCATAAAGCAGTTCCTCAACGTTCAGCTCAGCGGGGTTAGCTTTGAACTGCTCACGAATCTGGTCGTCGTTACGTCCTATCACCTCGTAGTTGGCAATAAGACGAGCACGGCGCAGTTCCGGCAGAATACCGTCAGACAGTTCCTGGAAAGCCTCACTCATGTTACGAATCTGCTGTTCGCGCTCCTCGGGATCGTCATACATAGAGAGCACACGGAGAATGACGTCCTTGTCCTGAATGTCGGAAGCTCGCACCAGCTCCTGGAAGCCTTCCCAGTCCTCAGCAGTGTAACGCACATCGACGGGAGCATCCAGACTGCTGAACTTCAGTTGCTGACGAACATAGCCTTCAGACACGTTCTGACGGCCACTGGCCAGACGGTCGTTCATGGTGAAGCGGCCTTCAGGCGAAGCAAAGCCAGAAACCTCGATATTGTTCAGCATCATGGTCTCACGCTCGTAGTTGATGCGCTGCAGCAGCTGCACGAACTCAGTAACAGAGTTATTGGTCAGCTCACTCTTACGCAGCTGAGTCTGAGCCACAAGGAACTTGATGTTAGCCTCCTGACGAATCTGCGTGATACGCTGGAAAGAGTCAGCAGCCAGCACAGGCTTCATGGTGGTCAGCGTCTTGCGGTAGAGTTCAGAAGTAGCGATAACACCGTCAGCCACCTTCACAGCAGGAATATCCACCAGCTTATCGCCCACACGGGCCTGGAAGGTCAGCCACATCTCGCTCTGCAGCATCTCGGGTCTGTAGAGGAAGTCGCTCTTCATGGTGTAGTGTCCACCGAGATTATAGGAAATGGCACGGTTGTTACCCATCACCTTCTCACCCTGGAACGTAGAGCCAACGCCCTGCTCCACCTGCTGACGGCCGTCAACCTGAAAGCGCAGTTCGGGAATGACCTTCACTACGGCCTTCTTCTTCATATACTTTTCGGGGAACATACCGTTAATCGTAGCCTCAACGTGTCCTCCTTGTGTTTCCAGTGGCTTTGGAGTAACTTTAAAATTCTCCGGGCCCAAAGCACCAAGCCCGTTCGAACATGCTGTCATCAGCAGCGATGCAGCAAAAAGTAACAAAACACTTGCTTTCTTCATGTCTCAGTCTAAATATTTTCTAGAATTCTCTCTTAATTTGGGTGCAAAAGTACTAACAATTAGGCGAACTGCCAAATAATTTACGCTTTTTAATGATTGTTACAGCCTAAAGGTTATAGGAAGCGTGTATTTTACGCGGACAGGCTGACCGTTCAGCCTACCTGGTGTCCAGCGTGGCATGGAGTTGACCACGCGCAAGGCTTCACGGTCGAGCGACGGATCGACGGATTTTACTACCTGTACGCTGGAGACGGAGCCGTTCTTCTCTACGATGAAGCTCACGATGACGCGGCCCTGTATGCCGTTCTCCTCAGCCACAGCGGGGTAGTTAATGTGGCTGGCCAGCCAGTTTTGCAGACCGGGGAATGAGGGCATCTGCTCTACCACGTCATAGACGTTGTTGTCAGCCTCCACGACCTTTGTGGTTTCGGTGGGCTGGGGCTGAGCCGGCTGGGTCTCCTGGGCCGGCTGGGGCTTGATGGTCTCAGTAAGCTTAGTGGTCTCAGCAGGCTTAGTGGTCTCAGCAGGCTTAGTGGTCTCTGTAGGCTCAGAAGTCTCAATAGTCTCAGAAGGCTCAGCAGGCCCAGTAGGCTCAGAAGTCTCAGTTAGCCCAGCAGACTCAGCAGGCCCAGTGATAGTGGCTGTTGCCACAGGACTTGGGTCATCAGTGCCCTTCAACAACTTGCTACCAAGGAAGAGACCTCCACCTACCAGCAGGAGTAGAAGCACGGCGGCAGCTCCCAGAACGAAAGGCCACTTAGGGGTTGACTTTGGTGCGGGCTGGTAAGCACTTGGATTCGGTTTTGGGGTTGTTCTGAGCGCGGGCTTGGGTTCGGGCTTGGGCGTTGGCTTGGCCACGACCAGTGTCTCATCCTCCTTTTTCGGACTACCCAGGACAATGGTTTCCTCGGACACGGGAACCTTGGGGGGCGTGGAAGCCTGCGGAGCAAGCTTTTCGCCGAGCATCGCACGTACCTCCGCTACCGACTGCGGTCGATTTTTGCGGTTGGGCTGCATCATGTAGCAAATGAGTTGCCGCATCTTCGGACTTACTGCTGGCGGGAACTGCAAGGCTTCAGCTCCCTCCTCCACCAGCTCCATGGGCGAAGGCAAGGAGTTGAGCGTCAGCAGGTGGTAGAGCGTGGCTCCTAATGAGTATAGGTCTGTCCATGGGCCGAACTTGTCTAAGCTCTGCTCTATCTGCTCGATGGGTGCATAACCCGGCGTGTAGCAGAGGCCCGACGTGGTGGTCAGACCTTCACCGCCCGACATCTGCTTACTGGCACCGAAGTCGATGAGCAGGGCTTTGCCCGTCTTGTCCATCATGATATTAGCAGGCTTCAGGTCGAGATGCCAGATGTGCTGCTGGTGAACAGCGTCAAGTGCGTCGAGCACCTGGCTCAGCACGTTACTTGCTTCTTCCTCTGTAAGGGGCTGACCTGTACGCTTAATCCGTGAACTGAGCGACTCGCCGTCAATGAAGTCCATGACATAATAGGTTGTACCGTTCTCTTCGAAGAGGTCATGCACGCCGACAATGTGGTTGTTCTTCAACCGTCGCAGTCGCTGGGCCTCCTTCATAAACTTCGAGCGCTGGCTGTCGAAAGTAGCCTTATTGTCGGGCACGCTGACGGTGACCGTCTCGCCGTCACGCAGGTTTATCTCTTTCATAAAGAACTCCTTCAGGGCATAAGTCTCGTCGAAGTTCACGTTGGTCACTACATAAGTATTGCCGAAGCCGCCCGAACTGAGCGAACGTTCTACCCTGTAGGCACCGCCTCTGAGCATGGTTCCCGGCTGTAAAAGTTTGTTGTCCATAGCTTTTGTTTTTACAATTACGGCGCAAAGGTACGAAATAAATCTTAATTCTTCACGCTTAATTGTTCACCATTATTCATTTTTAACGGAGTTCACGACCTTTGGTTCATGATTATTTTGTAATTTTGCACGCTATGAACAAAATTAATATTAACGAGATACGCGCTATCGTCTTCGATGCCGACGACACATTATGGGACTGCCAGTCGCACTTTGAGGAAGTAGAGGAGCTGCTCTACGACATCATTGGGCCCTACTGCATGGACCCAAAGCGGGAACTGTTTGAGACAGAGAGCAAGAACATGGAAGACTTAGGCTACGGCTGCAAAGCGTTCACCATCAGCGTGATGGAGACTGCCTTGCGGGTCTGCGGCAACGACCTGAGTGCTACGCAACTGACGGAACTATTAGAGGCAGGCAAGCACCTGTTGCACCTACCGGCCACGCCATTACCCGGAGTTGTGGAAACGCTCACATCCCTTCAATCATCCTTCCAATTAATCTGCTTCACCAAGGGTGAGTTGCAAGACCAGGAGAACAAGCTTCGGCGTTCTGGGCTGGCAAAATATTTTGACCATGTGGAGATTACCTCCAACAAGACAGAGAAGGAATTCCGCGAGCTGGCCACCCATTTAGGCATTGCACCGCACGAGATGCTCATGGTGGGCAACTCACTGAAGAGCGACATTGCGCCGGCTTTAGCCGTAGGAGCCCAGGCCGTGCATATTCCTTTCCACGTCACTTGGCAGTTAGAGGAACACGAAGACTTTGAGCACGAGCGTATGGTGAAGATTGAACACATGGAGGAGCTTTTAAAAATTATTCCTCATTCATAAATCATAATTGATAATTATTTCGTACCTTTGCAGGCAAAAACAAAAAGAAACAAGCAATGATAGAAAAGAAAAACTACAAGCGCTACACGGTGACTTCCGCCCTGCCGTATGCTAACGGCGGTGTACATATTGGTCACCTGGCCGGCGTCTATGTGCCGGCAGATATCTATGTACGTTATCTCAGACTGAAGAAGAAGGACGTTATCTTCATCGGCGGAAGCGACGAGCACGGTGTGCCCATCACCATACGAGCCCGCAAGGAGGGCATCACCCCGCAGGACGTGGTCGATCGTTACCACAAGATGATCAAGGACTCATTTGAAGAGTTCGGTATTTCGTTCGACATCTACAGCCGTACCACCTCAGAGACCCACCACAAGTTTGCTGCCGAATGGTTCCGCAAGCTGTACGACGAGGGCAAGCTGACAGAGGAAACCACTACTCAGCTGTATGACGAGGAGGCCAAGCAGTTCCTGGCTGACCGCTACGTCACGGGCGAGTGCCCTCACTGCCACAATCAGGGAGCATACGGCGACCAGTGTGAGAAGTGCGGACGTGACCTGAGCCCCACGGAGCTCATCAACCCGAAGAGCACCATCAGCGGCTCTACGCCTGTGCTGAAGGAAACCAAGAACTGGTACCTGCCCCTGAACGAATACCAGGAGTGGCTGAAACAGTGGATTCTGGAGGAGCACAAGGAGTGGCGCCCGAATGTCTATGGCCAGTGCAAGTCGTGGCTCGACATGGATTTGCAGCCGCGTGCCATGACGCGTGACCTGGACTGGGGTATCCCCGTGCCCGTTGAGGGTGCCGACGGCAAGGTGCTCTACGTCTGGTTCGACGCGCCCATCGGCTACGTCAGCAATACGAAGGAGCTCTGCGACCGCGAGCCTGAGAAGTGGGGCAACTGGGAAAAATGGTGGCAAGACGAGGACACCCGTCTGATACACTTCATCGGCAAGGACAACATCGTGTTCCACTGCATCATCTTCCCCGTCATGATGAAAGCACACGGCAAGTATATCATGCCCGACAACGTGCCTGCCAACGAGTTCCTGAACCTGGAGGACGACAAGATCTCGACCTCGCGCAACTGGGCCGTCTGGCTGCACGAATACCTTGTCGATATGCCCGGCAAGCAGGACGTATTAAGATATGTACTGACCGCCAATGCCCCTGAGACCAAGGACAACAACTTCACATGGAAGGACTTTCAGGACCGCAACAACAACGAGCTGGTGGCCGTCTATGGCAACTTTGTGAACCGCGCCCTGCAGCTCACGAAGAAATACTGGAATGGCGTGGTGCCTGCCTGCGGCGAACTGCAGGACGTGGACAAGGCTGCCCTGGAGGAGTTCAAGGACGTGAAGCAGAAGGTAGAGTCGCTGCTGGAGCAGTTCAAGTTCCGCGACGCACAGTTTGAGGCCATGAACCTGGCCCGCATCGGCAACCGTTACATCACCGAATGTGAGCCGTGGAAGGTGGCAAAAGAAATGAGCAATGAGAAATTAGAAGTGAGAAATGAAGCTGACGCTCGTGTACGTACGATATTATACATCTGTCTGCAGCTGACCGCTAACCTCGCCATTGCCTTCGAACCGTTCCTGCCGTTCAGTAGCAAGAAGCTGCGTGAGATGCTGAACTTAGAAAGCTTCGAGTGGGAACAATTAGGCTCAACCGACCTCTTGAAGGCCGGTCACCAGCTGGCAGAGCCCTCGCTGCTCTTCGAGAAGATTGAGGACGAGGTCATCCAGAAGCAACTCGACAAGCTGGCCGCTACGAAGAAAGCCAACGAGGCATCACAGCATAAGGCAGCCCCCATCAAGGAGACCTGCTCGTTCGAAGACTTCGAGAAGCTGGACATCCGTGTGGGTCTGGTGAAGGCCTGCCAACGCGTGCCCAAGTCAAAGAAGCTCCTGCAGTTTACTATTGACGACGGAACAGGCACCGACCGCACTATCTGCTCAGGCATTGCCGCCTTCTACGAGAACCCAGAGGAACTGGTGGGCAAGCGCATCCTCTTCGTGGCCAACTTCGCTCCACGTAAGATGATGGGCATTGAGAGTCAGGGCATGATTCTCTCTGCCGTCGATGCTGACGAGAGCCTCAGCGTGGTGACAACAACTAAGGACGTACAACCTGGTTCACAAGTAGGCTGATGCAAGCAATCATCTTGGCGGCGGGTATGGGCCGCAGACTCGGAGAACTGACGAAGGACAATACCAAGTGTATGGTTCCTGTGAATGGCGTGCGGCTCATTGACCGGCTGTTAGGACAACTGAGCAATCAAGACCTGAAGCGCATCATCATCGTTGTGGGTTATAAGGGAAATGAGTTGCGAGAATATGTCAATGCCCACCACTCATCACTCCCCATAGAATTCTATGAGAACCCTGTCTATGACAAGACGAATAACATCTACTCACTGGCTATCGTCAAGGAGCAGTTGCAGGAGGATGACACGCTGCTCATTGAGAGCGACCTCATCTTCAGCGACCGACTTATACCTATGATTGTAGAGAACGCTCATCCAAACCTTGCCCTCGTAGCCAAGTACGAGACATGGATGGACGGCACGATGGTACGACTGGATGACGAACAGAACATCGTGAACTTCATCTCAAAGGATGCCTTCGACTACAATGATGTTGACTCTTACTACAAGACTGTCAATATCTATAAACTCAGTCAGCAGTTCTCGCAACAGAAGTATGTCCCATTCCTCGATGCCTATACCAAGGCAGTAGGTAATAATGAGTATTATGAAAATGTGCTGCGAATCATCTCGTTGCTCAATGGACATGATATGAAGGCACTGCCTATCGGTAACGAGAAATGGTATGAAATCGACGACAAGCAGGACTTGGATATTGCCGAGGCCCTGTTTGCCGACGAGAAGGACGTCATACGTAAATACTACGGACGCTATGGCGGTTTCTGGCGATTCCCACAGATGCTGGATTTCTGTTACTTAGTGAATCCCTATTTCCCCAGTCGCAGGATGAAGGACGAGCTACGTAGCAATTTCGATACACTGTTGACGGAATATCCGTCAGGCATGAAGGTTAATACGCTGATTGCCAGTAAATGCTTTGGCGTAAGCGAGCCCTATATCGTCCCTGGCAATGGCGCCGCCGAACTAATCAAGGTTCTGATGGAGGATTCACAGGGAAAGACCGGTTTTGTCCGGCCAACCTTTGAGGAATATCCCAACCGATTTGACAAGGAGCGGCAAGTAACGTTTGTCCCCCAGAACGAGGACTATCGCTATACGGCCGATGACCTGATGACGTTCTTTGCCGACAAGGGCATCAGCCAGCTGATGCTCATCAATCCCGACAACCCCTCGGGCAACTTCATTCCAAAGGCCGACGTGTTGCGACTGGCACAATGGTGTGAGGACCGCCAGATACGGTTAGTGGTCGATGAAAGCTTCGTTGATTTCAGCGTTAACTATGCCACCAATTCTTTGCTTAACGACGAAACGCTCGAGGCCTATCCCCACATGGCTGTCATGAAGAGCATCTCGAAGAGCTATGGCGTGCCTGGTCTGCGTTTGGGCATTCTGTGTTCGGCTGACAAGGAGCTCATTTCGCGTATGAAGCAGGAGGTGAGCATTTGGAACCTCAACTCGTTTGCGGAGTTCTTCATGCAGATATACAACAAGCACGAGAAGGACTACCAACGGGCCTGTGCCAAGTTCGTGGCAGAGCGTGACCACTTTGAGCGTGAGCTGCGCACCATTCCTTTCTTTCGTGTCATGCCGTCACAGGCCAACTATTTCCTTTGTGAAGTATTGCCGCCCTATACCGCAAGTGAGATTGTCATCAATATGCTGAAGCAGCATAACATCCTGACCCGCGACTGCAGCGGAAAACCCGGTCTTAATCCTGACAAGCAGTATATGCGTATTGCCATCAGGAATACGGAGGACAACACACAGCTGGTAGAGGGACTGCGACAAATCACCATGCAGCATTAAGAATAAGTCGTTCATGAAGGTCTGTATTTGCGGAGGCGGTAACCTCGGTCATGTAGTGGCTGGCTTCATAGCAGCACAAGGGAAGCATGAAGTGAGCATGCTGACACAACATCCGGAGCTGTGGAGCAAGCAGTTGGTGATTGACGCGCCAGAAGGAACCAGCTATGCTGGAAGCCTGAGCGGCATCTTCAGTGATGCCAGACAAGCCGTATCTGATGCTGATATAGTACTTTTATGCTTGCCGGGCTATGCTATCCGTAAGACGTTGAAGCAAATCAAAGCATTCCTCAGACCGGAGGCGGCAGTAGGCAGCGTGGTCAGCAGTACAGGCTTCTTCTTTCAGGCCCTTGAGCTATTATCCAGCAACCAGGTGCTGTTTGGTTTCCAGCGTGTACCCTTCATTTCAAGGGTCACGGAGTATGGGCACCGAGCCCGCCTGATGGGGTATAAGGACTGCCTATACTTGGCCATAGAACATGCCGAACGTCCTGAGACGTTACGGGCTGCACTGGCTGACATGCTTCAGACACCCATCCAACTCTTAGACAACTACTATGAGGTAAGTCTCTCCAACAGCAATCCGTTGTTGCACCCTGCACGCCTTTATGACCTGTGGGGCGACTGGCAAGAAGGGCAATGCTACAGCCATGTCCCCCTGTTCTATGAAGAATGGACAGAGCATGCCGCACAGCTCTACCTGTCAATGGACAACGAACTGCAGCAGTTGCTGGCCGTCCTGCCTATACGTAAGGGCAGTATTCCCACCGTGCTCGACTATTATGAAAGCACCGATGCCGCATCGTTAGCCCGCAAGCTCCGCAGCATCGAAGCCTTCAAAGGCATCCCTGCCCCCATGAAAGCCGTTGCCGACGGTTACGTTCCCGATTTCCAGAGTCGTTATTTCACCGAAGACTTCCCCTACGGGCTGGCCATTGTCCGTCGGCTGATGCAACAGAAGAACATCCCCTCGCCCACCATCAACATGATTTACGAATGGGGGCTCCCCTTTCAAAGCCAATAGGCTTCAAACTGGTGGGTGACGCGCTGGTCTTCTGGCGGCAGCGTCATGTAGTCGCCGTATGTACGCCGCAGGTGGTCGTCGTAGCCCGCCATAGCCTTATAGACATGGTTTTCGAAAGGCAGGTCAACGTATGAAGCCATATCCTCGACAGGAAAACAGCCTCGGATGGAGGGCCCGGCCTCCGTCATGTGGCACAGGGTGTTTGTTGGCTGGCTGCTGACTATCAGCCGTTCTATCCATCGGTTCAGCACCGCCACGCTAACAGGCAACAGCCGGTAGCACCAGTAGGCAAGGCGGGAACGAAGCGGGTTGGTCACGGAAATCTTGCAGCGTCTTATTTTATACAAGAGATGTTTGTATTTAAAGATGCGCTCACGCTCCCTGATATCGTCGGTCACATAGTCAACCGGAAAGACGTCGATATACACCCCTATCTCATAGCCCACGGTCTCTGTCTCCACCATCTTGGTACGCTGATCGACCACCTTGGCAAACGTATAGTAGTAATGCTGCTCCCGTTTGGGGTTCAGCACCCGATAGCATCCTGCCGGGTCTTGATAGTGATTAACAAAACGCTCATAGTCAGCGCGGGGCATGTAGATGTCAATGTCGTCATCCCAGGGAATATAGCCCTTATGGCGCACCGCTCCAATCAGCGTGCCACTGCTAAGTGAGTAATGCAGGTCATGCTCCATGCAGTACTGATGGACATGGTCCAGTATGCCCATCTGAATGTTTCGCAGTTCGTGTATGTCAGTAATCTTTCTCATCTGTATCGTTATTTGGGTGCAAAACTACAAAAAATTCTTCATTCTTCATTCTTCATTCTTCATTTTTTCGTATCTTTGCAGCACGTATGGCAGAAACACTGAAGGAGAAGACGGCGAAAGGACTGTTCTGGGGCGGACTGTCGGGCGGCATGACGCAGGTGCTGAATGTTGTTATCGGCATTCTGCTGGGTCGCATGCTGTCGCCCGACGAGTGGGCACCCATCAGCATGATTACCATTTTCTCGGCCATAGCCGGCAACCTGCAGTCGAGCGGCTTCTCTACGGCCATTGTCAACATGAAGCAGCCCACGGCCAACGACTACAACGCCGTCTTCTGGTTTAACGTCAGCATGGGCTTCGTGCTCTACTGGCTGCTCTTTGCCGCTGCCCCGTTCATAGCACTGTTCTTCGAGCAGCCCTGTCTGACCAATCTCTCCAGACTCATCTTCTTAGCGTTCTTCATCTCGTCGTTTGGCATCTCCACCCAGGCCTACCTGACGAAGAACATGATGCAGCGCGAGATAGCCATTGTCAACCTCTCGGCACTCATGGTGTCGGGCACGGTGGCCGTCACGCTGGCCCTGAAGGGCTACTCCTACTGGAGCCTGGCGTGGCAGCAGATTGTCAACTCGGCGGTGCTGGTCGTCGGGCGTTTCTTCTTCGTGAAGTGGCGACCCAGCCTGAAGGTTGACTTCACGCCCATACGCCAGACCTACCGTTTTGCCATGAGCATCCTGGTGACGATGGTCATTAACACCGTCAACAGCAACATCCTGACATTCATCTTCGGCAAGCTGTTTACGAAGACGCCCGCTACGGTGGGCAACTTCTTTCAAGCCTTCAAGTGGAACACCATGGCCTACCAGGTGGTGGGCGGCATGCTGGAGCAGGTGGCACAGCCGGTGTTAGTGGAGACCTCTCCCCCCGCCCTCATTCCCGAGCAAAGCTCGCCTACCCGTAGCCTTTCCCAAGGGGAGGGGGCTGAAAACGTTGAGCGACTGCGGCGTGTGTTCCGCAAGATGCTACGCTTTACGGCCTTTGTGTCGTTTCCAGCCCTGTTGGGTCTCTCTATGGTTTCCGAGGAGTTCATCCTGGCCACCATCGGGGCGAAGTGGCAGGGCTGTGTGCCGTTGTTGCGCATTCTCTGCATTGGCGGTGCCTTCATGCCGTTCTACTCGCTCTACAAGAACCTCGTCATCAGCCAGGGACGCGGTGCCTTGAACATGTGGCTGAACGTGGTGCAGATTGTGCTGCAGCTGCTGCTCATCCTGATGACCTACCGCGAGGGCATCATCACGGTGGTCTGGACTTACACCGTCTTCAACATCCTCTGGCTCTGCGTCTGGCAGCTTTATGCCAAACGGCTCATAGGCATCAGGCTGGCCGACATGCTGAAGGACACGCTGCCTTTCGGCTGCATCAGTCTGATTATCATGGTGCTGACGTGGTGGGTAACGCAGCCGCTGACCAACGTCTATGGGCTGCTGGCCGCCAGAGTCGTCATGGCCGGTCTGCTCTACGTGGGGCTCATGAAACTGCTGCGGGTCAGAATTCTGGACGAGTGCATCAACTTCATCTTAAAGCGTAACAAGCCATGAAGCTGTCCATCGTCATACCTATATATAATAAGGAGGCATACGTAGAAGCCTGTCTGAAGAGTCTGCTGGAGCAAGACTTCCAGGACTTCGAGCTCATAGCCGTCGATGACGGCAGCACCGACGGCTCAGGCGACTTGTGCGACCGCATGGCAGCAAAAGACCAGCGCATCCGCGTCATACACCAGAAGAACGGCGGCGTAACGGCGGCCAGGAGGCGTGGCGTAGAGGAAGCCCGAGGGCGCTACATCATGTTTGTCGATGCTGACGACATGTTGCTGCCCCACGCCATGAGGGTGCTCCATGCGGCCATAGAAGAGACGCAGGCCGACGAGGTGGTGGGCTGCTACGTGACGCAGAAGGGCCGCCTGGGCGACTCCGGCCGTCGTGGCTGGCAGGACCCCTTCAGCATGATTGACGACCTGCTGGCCGTGCGCAACCCGTTCTGTATTCTCTGGGGGGTCATCTTCCGGCGCGAGTTGCTCGACGGCTGTCTTACAACGCCGCGTGAAGTCGTGGAGCGCGAGGACATCCTGATGCAGATAAAGTGTCTGGTGAAACGTCCGAAAGTCTTTTTCATCCCCGACCAAGTGTATCTATATAACGAAGACCTGCCTAACGACCGGAAGATGGGCCTCGACCGCATCATCATTCACGACCGTGAACTGGAGCAGACCCTACGCCCTGAGTGGGAACGCTTCAGAAGCGGTTTTCTGCTGAACCGGCTCAAGTTGTACGAAGTATTCCTCGACCAACGACAGTTTAACGTCTTCAAGGAATACTACCACGACTTGCGCGGTCAGGACCTTAGCGCCCTGCCTCTGGCCGACCGCATCGTCATAGCCCTGCCGCCCCGACTGGCCTATTGGCCCGTCCATCTGTACAAACGGCTGTTAGCCTCCCGCCGATAACTACTTTTTAGTGAGTCATGTACTGCATTATCAGCCAGCCGTTCCACAGCCAGTACCACAGCGTGAGCAGCGTCACAACGAGACGGAGGCCCTGGTGACGGAAGCCATGCTTAAAGTGATGGAAGAGGAAGCCGATGACCACAGGAATGATGAAGGCCCAGTGAGCTGTCATGATATAGACCTCGTTCAGGCCAAAGCCCAGTCCGAGGTGCAGCACAAGGTCGAAGGCCATGCAGGAAAGCAACATCCAGAGGAAACGGCTACGCCAGCCATACCAGAGGCCACCCAAGAAGAGCAGCACGAGCAGCAGTTCGACGGCATAGTTGAACCAGTAGCGATAGTTGATGATGACGGGCCGCGAGCGCAGGGTGTCCTCCAGCAGGTTGTCCTGGTGCAGCTGAAGGCTTTCGCCTAAGAGGTTCTCTACCGTGCTCTCCCAACGCGGCGTGCTGATGTCAGTCCAGGCACCAAAGCCCGTCTTGCTGATGGGCTTGCCCTTGTTGGCATTCCACGGGTCTTTCATGTTCCGCTCGTGCACCTCCCACAAGTGACGCTGGTAGCGGCGCTTAGCCTCCAGATGAATAGAGGCAGAGTCGTAGAGGGTGGTCGTGGTGTCGGCTACAGCCTTGACGTATGCCTGAAACTCCGCATTACTCTGTGCGCGCCGTTTGGCGGCCTTCTGCTGTTCGCGCGGTTCTATGTACTTCTGCTGTTGCCACTGTGCAAAGCCCCAGATGGCAGCGGCAGGCAACAGGATGGCCAGAATGAGATAACCCGGTCGCCAGAAGCGCTTGCCGTTGGTGAAAAGTGCCATGATAAACGTCTTTACGCCGTTGCTCATCGTGATGCCAGCCGTCAGCAGGAAGAGCACGACGGTCTGCACGACGGTAAAATGCTTGCCCTTCTTCATCTTCTTGCCGGCCAGGTACATGGTCAGCGTAAGTAGCGTCATGGAGGGTGCAAAGTGGTCGGGCACGATGTAGGTCAGCGTGACGTAGGCAAACGAGAACGTCAGATACGCCAACAGGTTGGCATCGATACGCCCCAGGCCTACCACTTCGCGCAGGGTACGGCGGATGAAAACAAAGGCGTAGAGGGCAAAGACGAGGAGCATCGCGGCCACAATGACCTGAGCCAGGTTCAGCCCCGTGCAGGCATAGAGCAGGGCGTTCAGCTGGGTGAGCGGCCACAGCAGTTCGGCCAGCAGCGGATGGCGGTGGACAAAGAAAGCCAGGTGCCACTGCGTCAGCGTACTGTAGATGAGCGAGTCAAAGCCCGACAGTCGGAAGTGTTCAAAGAAGTCGGTCGTCTTCTGTGTATGCATGAAGACGTCCGCATACTTACTAATCAACAAAAAGTTGAGAAAGGTGAAGTAAGCCATGAGCGGTGCTGATGCTATCCACTCGCTTGGACGGATGATGAGTAACTTGAATATCTTGAATAATGTTTTCATCTTTTTTATTTTCGATTTACAATTTAAATGTTGACGTTATCGTTGTCTAATCATATCTTGGTTCCTTCGTCTGCCCATGCTAATAGTTCGCGGTCACCACGGCTGTCGCCATAGGCGGTGATGTGAGAAGCTTCTTTAATACACTCCTTTACCCGCCGTACCTTCTCCGCGCCATAGCAGTTAGGCGTATGGAAACGGCCCGTCAGCAGCCCGTTATTTACTTCCGCTTGCGTCCCTAACACCTCCACGTCAGGGAAGAAAGGCTGCACCCAGCGGTCGATGCTGGCCGTGACGATGAGCACACGGGCTCCGTCTTGCTGTGCCTGACGCAGGATATTGACCGTCTGCTGACGGAGCAGGTGGCGATGACTGGCAGCAAACGCCCCGCACGCCTGGGTGAAACGTTCCTCCGTCCAGCCACGGAAGAAGTAGCTGAACACGCGCTCCTTGCACTTGCCGTTGTCATAGAGCCTCAGCTTCATCAGCACCAGCAAGGGCAGATGGAGCAGGAATCCCCACACGAAGGCCGCATTACCGCAGGCATAGCGGATAAAGGCAATGAGCGTGTCGTTAGTGGTCAGCGTGCCGTCGAAGTCGAAGATGACTATTTTCTGCTTTTCTCCCATGGTATGAATGATAAGAGTTGATGAATGAGCCAGGCCAGCACCAGCGCGATGGCCGTCATCAGGAGCAGCGTCAGCCAGTAGCCGAGATCGTAGGGTCGCAGATATTTCAGCACGAAGTTGACGTGTACCAAATAGAGTTCCAGGCTTACCGTGCCGACGAAGGACAATCCCTTCAGCACCCATTGCGGGGCATGGCAGAAAGCCTTACACAAGAGGAGCAGGGCCGAAATGCTCAGCGGTATATAGACCATGCGCTCCAGGAACAACGGGAAACGGCCGCGCAGGCCATCCTCGAAGTTGACGCATACCCCCAGACTCAGCACAAAAGTGAGCAGGAGCAGCCACAGGGCATCAGCCGACAGCTGCCATTCCTCTTTCACCCACAGCCCGGCATTCATGCCAAGCAGGAAGATGGGCACACGGCTGAACAGGATCTCCAGATGTCCCAGCGATGCGCTGAGCGGTTTCCAGTACTGCAGCAGCACACAGAACACCATAGCCACCGCCGGCAGCCATCGCCACACCGTACTACGCTGAATAAGCTTCATGTAGAACGGAGCCACAAGATAGAAGGCCAGAATCATGGGGATGAACCAGAACTCATCGACAAAACCACTCCACAGCCGCCAGCCGATGAGCACGTTGCCAATGGTCTGCCACAGCGTGAACTTGCCTTGTATATATAAAGGTATATAGTAAAGGCTCGACAAGAGCAGCCAGGCAGGGTAGATGCGCTGGAAGCGGCGACGGTAGAACAAGGAGAGCCACCCCCACCCCGAGGAGGGGGCTTTTTGATAGGCGTACCACAGTCCGATGCCACTCAGGAAGAGGAACATATCGACACCCACGTTGCCACAGCGGTTCACGCAGAACCAGAAGGTGTCATGACGGGAGAAGCCCACATGAAACATCATGACGACGAGCATGGCAATGCCCATCAGTTCTCCGCGGAAGCGGCTCAGGTCGTGCAGGTTAATGGGTTTCATTGGCAGTTGGGTTTTGGTTTTTCATTTTTGGCAAATGGCCAACAATGCTTCGTTAAGAGCCACGACACGACGAAGGCGGCTAAGGCATAGAGTAGCAGACCGGCATAGAGGTCGCCCCGATGAGAGATGGGAATCAGGATCTTGCGCAACGCAGGATGCACCACGAACATGGCCGCCGAAACACCGCCCGTCCAGACCAGCCAGCCTAATACGGGTTCGGGGGTCAGCTTAACGAAGGCTATGCCCGCCACGATGATGGCCACAGGCACCCACAGCCACGTATGTGGAGATAACAGGCTAAGGCCTACTGACAACAGACCACAGGCAACAGCCGACAAGGCCCATTGCCACTTCTTCAGCTGAAAAGCACCATAACGGCCGGCCAGCACGCCCAGTCCGAAGGGCAGCATACCGCCGATGCAGTTGTAACGCAGGCGGTTCAGCGTCACCACATCGTCAAGGAATGGCAGCTGCACCAGCCAGCAGACGGCCACGAGTGCCACCACGACGCCCCAATGGCGACGATAGATAAGCAGCTGATAGACGATGTAAAGCTGCAACATAAGGCCGAAGAACCAGAACGGTCCGGGCCAGATAATCTTATCGGGCTGAGGCAACAGGTTGTTGAACATCAGCAACTGTGCCACCACGTCGAGCAAGCGGTAATGATGGGGGCCTGGCGTCATGAAGTCAACAATGATGAAGAGCACGTAACCCACTATCATCATGCGGAAGAGCTTAAGGAAATGGTAGCCCACCCCTACCTTCACAGAGTCCAAGCTCTTTTCATATTTCATGACCAGCCCAAAGCCGCTGAGGAAGAGGAAGACGGGCACGCCATAGTGGCCGAAATACGACAGCAAGTGAACGGGCAGGTTCCAGTCAGGATGTGCCAGCACATCCAGCAGGCGGTCATTATTGGCTGCAGAGAAGGTATATTCGTTCTCCTTTACCGCCAAGCGAAGCCAGTGGCAGTAGTTATGCAGCATGATGCCGAGGATGGCGATACCACGCAATGCCGTACATTCGGCACGGGAAAGGAGCGACATCTTATTTTCCATTCTTCAGCAGTTGATTATAGTCGGTTTGATTTTTCAGCATGCGGGGACGCTTGCTGTTATACTGCGGCGACAGCAGGTCGTAGTCGGGACGATAGTCCTTTGTGTGGATGCCCGCCAACGAAAGCAGCAGGTGGGGCAGGTTATCAGTCATGAAAGGCCGCTCGCGGGCAGCCTTCACGGCAGCATAAACGTCAGGATGCAGCTCACGGTTCTTGGGTGAGCACCAAATCCAGAACGGTATCTCAAACTCTTCGCGGGCCAGCCGGCGCGTTATCTTTGCCGAATGCAGGCGCCCGTGGAACTTAAAGGACGGGTCAAAGCACTCCTCGCCATGGTCGGGCATATAGATGACGACGGCATCCTGCTGTTCGTAACGGCTGATGATGGCATCGACGACGGAATCGTTGTACGCCGTAGCGTTGTCGTAGTCAGCCAGGCATTGCAGTTCAGCCCTGTTAAGGTCAGGGCGGTCGTAGTCAGCGGGGCAGAACTTCGTCTGCTGCTTAGGGAAGCGGGCGACGTAATCCACATGCTGACCCATGAGGTGATAGATAGTAAGCCCATTCCCCTGCCCTTCCCCAAGGGAAGGGAGCTTTAACAGCCCCTCATCATACCTGAACAGGCGGTCGTTGCGCTCATCGAACATACGGGCACTCAGGTCCGGGTTGTTCAGGAAGAAGCCGCCGCTGAAGTCATAGACCTTCTCCGTGGGCTTCGACATGAACTGGTTAGTGAGGAACGTGACGTGGTAGCCGGCCTTTCGGAACACCTCCGGGAACAGGGGCGCGTCGCACCAGTCGCCCTCATCACCGATGGCATGGAGCGAAAGGAAGTGCTTAAACGAGAAACTCGTCAGGTTCCAGCATGACACCACGTCGGTAAAGACCACCAGCGTGCTGTCCTGTGCCCGCCGGAGCTGTCGGGGTGACGTCGGTTTGTCGTAGCCGTAGAGCTGTGAGTGATGGCGGTTGTAACTCTCGCCGATGATGAGCACAAGGTTGGGTGTGCGGAACGTGCAGCTATCCATCGTGATGCGTTCGCAGGCTACAGCCACCTGGTCCAGCTGCTTGCCTGCCAAATGGTTGGCATAGACGCTGAAGGCCAGCCGATAGACGGGCAGATAGAGGTTGGCAGCATCGCGCCGCGTCAGGTCGTGCTCCACTTCGCCGATGGTAGAGTGACTGAAGAGCCTCCACATGGCCATCTTGTTGGGCCAGACAACGACAGCACAGACCGCCAGCAAGCCAGCAGCCAGGATGGCGTAAGGCCAATGGGCCCCAGAAGCCCTAGAAGCCCTAGAAGCCCTAGAAACCGCCCACCCCAAGTGGGCGGCCATCACCAGCACTACCCACCCTACTTTCGTGGTCAGCAGGTCCCAGCCTACATAAGAATGGAAGAACTCGCTGGTCTCGCGTCCGTCGGTTTCCTGTGCCAGCATGAGCATGGTGGGCGTCAGCGTCGATTCGAAGCGCACGTAGCAGAACATATCGACCAAGGCTATGGCATAGAGCACCAAGGCAACCACCCAGCGCACGTAAGGGCGCACCTTCTTGGGAATGAGCAGCAGCAGACAACAAAGCACGTAAAGGTCGAAGAACAACTCTGGGGCAGACAGCTCATAGGGCTTGGCACCGGCTAAGTGCAAGGTTATCTGCAACTGCGTACACAAGTAGCCCAGCGCGAACATGCAGACGAAGAACACGAAGTTCTCACGAATGGGACGGAAGGGAGCCTCCAACAACCGTACCCAAAGAGGAGCCTGTTGACCTGTGTTGGTATTACTCAGCATACAGATGATGTTCTTTGATATAGGTTACTACCGGTTCGGGGACCAGTCCGTCAACTGACTGGCCGGTACGGATTCGATGACGAATGTCGGTACTTGACACATCCATGAGCGGCAGCTCGATAGTCCCGGGATATGGGGCACGAGGATAAACTACCACACGGTGGTTTCTGAGAATATCTTTCCAATGATACCACCGTTCAAAATGAGCCCAGTTGTCACCGCCTACCATCAGCGTGAACGTCGTCTCGGGGAAATCTTGTTGCAAGTGCTGTAGCGTGTTCCAGGTATAGGACGGCTTAGGCAACTGGAACTCATAGTCAGAGGCCCTCACCCCCTCCACGTCGCGGAGTGCCAGCTGTGCCATCTCATAGCGCTGCCGGTCGTCTAACAAATCGGTCTGCTGCTTCAGCGGGTTCTGGGGCGACACCATCAGCCATACCTCGTCCAACTGGCAATGTTCACGTAGTGCCTTTGCCAAAGCGACATGGCCCACATGAATAGGATTGAACGAACCACCGAAGATGCCAACCTTCCTCATTGACGATAGATTATTGGGGTTACTATTTTTATTTGCTATTGAGGAACTGCTGCACCAACTGGAGGGTTTCTTGCTTAGCCGCTGCCAGGTCATCGTTGACGACCACACGGTCAAACTGCGGGGCGAAGGTCATTTCGTACTCCGCCTTAGCCAGCCGGTTCTCTATTGCCTCCGGCGAGTCGGTCCCCCGTCCTTCCAGACGGCGGCGCAGCTCCTCCACCGACGGGGGCTGGATGAACAGGCTCATGGCACGGTCGCCATAGTACTTCTTGATGTTCACGCCGCCCTTTACATCTACGTCGAACACCACGTTCTGTCCTGCCTCCAGTTGCTTTTCCACCTGCGCCTTGAGTGTACCGTAGAATCGGCCCGCATAGACTTCTTCGTACTCCAGGAACTCGTTGTTATCAATGCGTTGTCTGAACTCTTCCTCGGTAAGAAAGAAATACTCCACACCATGCCGTTCCGTGCCTCTTGGCGGCCGGGAGGTACAGGATATAGAGAAATACAAGTTCAGTTCCGGATGCTCCTTCATCAGCCATTGTACGATGGTTGACTTGCCGCTGCCGCTCGGAGCTGAAACAATGAAGAGCCTCCCCCGGCCCCTCCCATGGAGGGGAGTGCCTTCACGGGCTCCTCTTTCAGGTATGGAATGTTGATTTCCTGTTAACTCGTTCATCTTGTCTCTTATTACTTTTATTACTTGCTCAATAATACCCCGCAGGTCCTCCCCTCCTGGGGAGGGGTCGGGGGAGGCTGTTTTTAGAGCGCGTTCAGCACCTGCTCCTTGATCTGCTCCAGCTCGTCCTTCATCTTGACCACGATGTTCTGCATCTCGGCCTGGTTCGACTTCGAGCCGGTAGTGTTGATTTCTCGGCCCATCTCCTGGGCAATGAATCCCAGCTTCTTGCCCTGTCCGCCGGCAGGCTCGGCCATTGTCTCGCGGAAGTAGCGCAGGTGGTTGGCCAGCCGCTGCTTCTCCTCGCTGATGTCCAGCTTCTCAATGTAGTAGATGAGCTCCTGCTCCAGACGGTTCTTGTCGTACTCCGCCTCGGGTATCTGCTTCAGGCCGTCAACGATGCGGGCACGAATCTTCTCCACACGCTGTTTCTCCCACGGCTCAATGTCGGCCAGCAGCCGCTCGATGTTATCAACCTTCTCCTTGAACTTCTGCTCCAGCGCAGCACCCTCCTGGCGGCGGAAGCTGACCAGCGCGTCCAGTGCCTGGCGCACGCCATCGCGCACCGCGGCCCACTCCTCTTCCTCGAGCACCTCGACGTCAGTCTTCGTCAGCACGTCGGGCATGCGGGTCAGCGTGTATATCCAGTCCTGCGGCTCAGGTATGCCCGTCTTCTGGGAAATGGTTTTCAGCTGCTGGTAGTAGTTCTCCATGAGCGCGCCGTTAATGGGTGTTGCATCGACGAGGGTGTCCTTCTCTATCCAGACGCTGAAGTCCACCTTTCCGCGAATCAGCGCCTCGCTGACCATCTGGCGTATTTCCATCTCCTTTTCACGATAAAGGGGTGCAATACGCGTCTGCAAGTCCAACTGCTTAGAGTTAAGCGACTTCACCTCCACATTGATTTTCTTGTCCTTGTAAGCCACGACGGCCTTGCCGTAGCCTGTCATTGATTGTATCATATCGTCTTTTGGTTGTATATATAATGATGGTGCAAAGGTACGGCAAATATTCATATTCCCCAAAAATGACAGAAGAAAAAATGCGAAAAACTTGCATTTGTCGCTATTTTTTCGTACCTTTGCAAAAACCTTTCTGTTTCTGTACGTTCTTGCAGAAGAAAGGCAATTTAGGTTTTCACCGCCCGTTCAAATACTCTTCAGCGGCCGCTCAAATACTTTTCAGCGGGCGTTCAATTACTTTTCAGCGGCCGCTCAATTCCCGACACCCCCCGGAAAACTACCCGTTACCCTGCCATAAACCAACAGTTTCCAGGGGGTTAGCGCCCCGTCTGCCCTACCCTGTCTGAATGTTTAAATAGTCATAAAAATTGTTATGCCCCTTGGAAGTTTCATGCTGGAGCATTACTTTTGTGGCGAGTAACATTATTTCCTTAAAACCGAAAGTAAGAAGCTTATGGACAAGAAAGCCGTCAGATACACCGCCATTACTTTAGGAATTGCCTTGTGTTCCTGTTCTGTTCCCCATTGGCTCATCAGCCAGAAAAACATAGCCACAGATGTCCCTGAAGGCTGTGGTAAGACTGTGGTGTCGATTATGGAATATCCGAAGACGAAGAAGAAGAGCCGCTTCTTTGTCCATCAGTATATGCGCCAGGACACGTTGTGGAATTTGTCGGAAAAGTCATTCGCCGTCTTTTATGACGGAGAGTGGATACAGCCGAAAGTGAGAGTCGGCAACCATCGCATAAAGGAGCCCACCACCATTCCGCCCATGACGTCATTCGCAATATCGTTCAAGTCGAAACGTCAGACGGGCGACACCATTCATATTATTGAGCGCAACACCCCACGCCAAGGTGACAGCATCGTGATGAAGGTCAGTCTGTCCGAACCAGGCAAGAGAGCTGAGTATGCTGATTATGAAAACTACTTTTCTTTCAATCAGTTATCGCATAATCCCCAAAACATTTATAAGGAAAAGAACATTTATGACAAACTGGAGTTTGAGGACAGTATCTGCATCAAGGAACTGGTTATCGGTTTTCCTTTTATCCATAAAAACATTCTGGACGGAGAGCTGGCCGGAGACTTGCGGAAGGTGATGACAAAAGATGAAGTCCCGCGTTCTGCCCTGTCTTTTCATTACAAGACGTATTCCTACGAAATCAGCATCAGTAACGACTGCGACATCAGCTGCCTGGAGAAGCCTTCTCAACTGCAAGACGAGTTCATGATTCGCATCAAGTTCTACCAAAACGTGATGCAGCCTTTTGACTACACCGTTCCTTTCGCCATCATTGAGGAAATCAAGCCCTACGTGAAAGAGCCGTAAAAAAGCAAGCGGGAAAAATGATAATAATTCGTAATTTTTTTGCATTTTTGCTCAGTTAGTTGTACCTTTGCACCTTCTTAATATATAGGACGACAAAGAAACAATGGCTTGCATACTGCATATAGAGACAAGCACCAACGTATGCTCGGTGGCCGTCTCGGAGAACGGACAATGCATTTTTGAACAGACGGAGCGTGGCGGCATGAGCCATGCTGAGAAGCTGGGGACGATGGTCGATGAGGCCCTCTCGTTTACCGACAACCACGCCATTCCGTTCGACGCTGTGGCCGTGAGCTGCGGTCCCGGCTCCTATACCGGTCTGCGCATCGGCGTATCAATGGCCAAGGGCATCTGCTACGGCCGCGACCTGAAGCTCATCAGCGTGCCCACGCTGGAGCTGCTGTGCGTAGGCCCGCTCTTATCACCCAGACTGGGAGGAACCGCCGTAGAGGACGAAGAGGCCCTGCTCTGCCCCATGCTCGACGCCCGCCGCATGGAGGTATATGCAGCAGTCTATGACCGTGCGCTGCGCCCTGTCCGCGAGGTGCAGGCCGACGTGGTAACGGCCGACACGTACCGGGAGTGGTTAGACAAGGGTCCCGTCTATTTCTTCGGCAATGGTGCCGCGAAGTGCATGGAGGTCATCAATCACCCTAACGCCCGCCTCATACCCGATGTGGAGCCGCTGGCCAAGCGGATGCAGCCGCTGGCCGAGCGCCGCTTCCTGAAGGGGCAGTTTGAGGACGTGGCCTACTTCGAGCCGTTCTACCTGAAAGATTTTGTAGCAAAGATGCCACGAAAACTGCTTTAAAGAATGAATTATGAATATTAAAGGATTAGACTACAACACGCAACGCAAAAAGCTCATCATGTCGGAATACGGACGTGAGATACAGAAGATGGTGGATTACGCCGTGTCGCTGCCCACGAAGGCAGAGCGGCAGAAGGCCGCCCAGACCATTATCAGTCTGATGGAGAACAAGAACCCGCAGGTGCGCGAGAATGCCGACTACCAGCAGACGCTGTGGGACCATCTCTACCTGATGAGTAACTGCGAGCTTGACATTGACTGGCCTTACGACGTAAGTGCTGCCAAGAACATTCACACCAAGCCGCAGCCCATGAAACGAGGAGAAGGGAAAGGGGAGAGAGGAGAGAGATACCCGCGCTACTACGGACAGCTGATAACCGAGCTGTTCGAAAGGCTGAAGAGCATGCCCGAGGGTGAAGAGCGCGACGAACTGGTGCGGCTCACGGCCAACCAGATGAAGCGTAACCTCGCCACATGGGGCCACGGCTCTATGGACGACGAGAAAGTGGCCGACGACCTGGCCCGCTTTACCGACGGCATCATCCAGATAGACCTCCACAAGTTCCGCTTCGACCGTATCGACCTGAGCGACAAAATGCCCGTCAGCAATAAGGCCAAGCGTAAGAAATAAGATAGCCCCCCCTACGACCCCCGAGGGGGCCAAATCGTAAATAATAAATAAAAGTGTCAGCATTCATCATTGAGGGCGGTTATCCGCTGAAAGGAACCATTACCCCGCAGGGTGCCAAGAACGAGGCCCTGCAGGTTATCTGTGCCACGCTCCTTACCTGTGAGCCCGTCACCATTGAGAACATTCCCAACATCCGTGACGTCAACAACCTCATACAGTTGCTGAAGGATATTGGGGTGAAGGTGGAACCCATAGCCCCCTCCAACCTCCCCCGACTGGGGGAGGCTACCGATGCGCTTGAAGCCTCCCCCAGTCGGGGGAGGTTGAAGGGGGCTCTTGTCTTCCAGGCTGACCGCCTCAACCTCTCTTATTTAGAGAGCGACGAGTTTGTGCAGAAGTGCGCCGCCCTGCGTGGCAGCGTCATGATGATAGGCCCGCTGTTGGCCCGCATGGGCAAGGCCGTCATCACCAAGCCCGGCGGCGACAAGATAGGCCGTCGCCGACTGGACACCCACTTCCTGGGCTTCAAGGCACTCGGCGCACGGTTCCGTCACATTGAGGACCGCAACGTCTATGAGATTGGTGCCAAGCACCTGAAGGGCACCTACATGCTGCTCGACGAGGCATCGGTGACGGGCACGGCCAACATCATCATGGCGGCCGTCTTCGCCGAAGGCACCACCACCATATATAATGCTGCCTGCGAACCCTACGTGCAGCAGCTCTGCCGCATGCTCAACAGCATGGGGGCCCAGATTGAGGGCATCGGCTCGAACCTGCTCACCATTCATGGCGTCAGCCAGTTGCATGGTGCTCATCACCGCATTCTGCCCGACATGATTGAGGTAGGGTCGTTCATCGGCATGGCAGCCATGGTGGGCGACGGCGTGCGCATCAAGGACGTTGCCTTAGCGCATCTCGGCATTATTCCCGATGCCTTCCGCCGACTGGGCATCAAGATTGACGTGGAGGGCGACGACCTCGTCATTCCACGACAGAAGCACTACGTGGTCGATTCGTTCATCGACGGCACCATCATGACGCTGGCCGACGCGCCTTGGCCCGGGCTGACCCCCGACCTGCTCTCGGTGCTCATCGTCGTGGCCACACAGGCCCGCGGCTCGGTGCTCATTCACCAGAAGATGTTCGAGAGCCGACTCTTCTTCGTCGATAAGCTCATCGACATGGGAGCCCAGATTATTCTCTGCGACCCCCACCGTGCCGTCGTCGTGGGCCACGACCGCAAGCTGACGCTCCGTGCCCAACGCATGTCCAGCCCCGACATTCGTGCAGGCATAGCCCTGCTCATTGCCGCCATGAGTGCCAACGGCACCAGCCGCATCGACAACATTGAGCAGATAGACCGTGGCTACGAGAACATAGAAAGCCGCCTCAACGCATTGGGTGCACATATAGTGAGAGAAGCATGATCAGGAAAGAAGACTGTTACAAGATAGGCCGTCTGGGCAAGGCACACGGCGTGAAGGGCGAGGTGACGTTCCAGTTCACCGACGACGTCTTCGACCGTGCCGATGCCGACTACCTCGTTCTGGAGGTCGATGGCATTCTCGTACCGTTCTTCATGGAGGAGTACCGCTTCCGCTCCGACAGCGTGGCATTAGTGAAGTTCTGCGATGTTGACACGCAGCAGCGGGCCACCGAGCTGACCAACAGCGACGTCTGGTTTCCCCGTTCACTGACACCTGAAGAGGACCAGTTCCCCTCGCTGTCCAGTCTTGTAGGCTTCGACATTGTCGAAGCAAAAGGAGCCGCCGCAGTAGGCCGCATTGCCGACATCGACGACACCACCGCCAACCTGCTCTTCTGCCTGGAGGACGGCCGCCTCATCCCTGCTAACGACGAGCTCATTACCAGCATTGACGTGGCGCAGAAGAAAATAGTGATGCACATTCCCGAAGGATTATTAGAGATATGAAAAAGAAACAGATATGCATACTCGGCTCAACCGGTTCCATCGGCACACAGGCCCTGCAGGTCATTGAAGAGCACAGCGACCTGTACGAGGTCTATGCCCTGACGGCCAACAACCGCGTGGAGCAGCTGGCCCTGCAGGCCCGCAAGTTCCGCCCTGCCGCCGTGGTCATTGCCAACGAGCAGCACTACGAACGGCTGAAACAGCTGCTCAGCGACGAGCCTGACATCAAGGTCTATGCAGGCAGCCGCGCCCTCGACGAGATAGTGGAGGCCGACCCCATCGACATGGTGCTCACCGCCATGGTGGGCTTTGCCGGCCTGTCGCCCACCATTCATGCCATCCGTGCCCGCAAGGCCATCGCCCTGGCTAACAAGGAGACACTCGTGGTGGCCGGTGAGCTGATTTGTCAGCTGGCACAGCAGTACCACACCCCCATCCTGCCCGTCGATAGCGAGCACTCTGCCATCTTCCAAAGCATAGTGGGCGAAGACCAGAACCCCATTGAGAAGATACTGCTCACGGCATCAGGCGGCCCGTTCCGCCAGATGAGCATCGAGCAGCTGAAGACCGTGACCAAGGCCGACGCCCTGCGCCACCCCACGTGGGACATGGGTGCCAAGATTACCATCGACTCGGCCACGATGATGAACAAAGGCTTCGAGGTCATCGAGGCCAAGTGGCTCTTCGGCGTCGATGCCCGTCAGATTCAGGTGCTGGTACACCCGCAGTCCATCGTCCACAGCGCCGTGCAGTTCCAGGACGGAGCCGTGAAGGCCCAACTCGGCGTGCCCGACATGCGGCTGCCCATTCAGTACGCCTTCTCGTTCCCCCAGCGACTGCCCCTCAGCGGCGAGCGGCTCGACCTCTTTGCCGCCCAAAAGCTGGAGTTCTTTGAGCCAGACCTCAAGAAGTTCCACTGCTTAGCGCTGGCCTTCGAGGCCATCGACCGCGGCGGCAACATGCCCTGCATCGTCAATGCGGCCAACGAGGTGGTGAACCGTGCCTTCCTCGAAGACCGCTGCCCGTTCCTCCAGATGGGCGAGGTCATCGAGCAGACCATGCAAAAGGTGGCGTTCGACAAGAACCCCACCTACGACACCTACGTCGAGACCGACCGTGAGGCACGCCGCGTGGCGGCAGAGCTAATAAGTGAAAAGGTGAAAAGGTGAAAAGGTGAAAAAGTCAAAGGTCAAAGGTCAACACTCAACGCTCAACACTCAACACTCAACGCTCAACCCTTAGACCTTAGACAAAAAATAAATTCAATAAATAACAATAAAAGTGGAAGTTTTTTTAATTAGAGTATTACAGTTCATTCTCGCCATCTCGCTGCTCGTATTGCTGCATGAAGGTGGCCACTTTTTCTTCGCCAAACTGTTTGGCGTCCGCGTAGAAAAATTCTACCTGTTCTTCGACCCCAGCATCTGGAAGTGGGACGGTAGTCTGTTTAAGTTCAAACCCAAGAAGAGCGATACCCAGTACGGTGTAGGCTGGCTGCCCTTAGGCGGCTACTGCAAGATAGCCGGCATGATAGACGAGAGCTTCGACAAGGAGCAGATGGCCCAGCCGGAGCAGCCTTGGGAGTTCCGCTCGAAGCCTGCCTGGCAGCGCCTGCTCATCATGATAGGCGGCGTGCTGGTCAACTTCCTGTTGGCGCTGTTCATCTACAGCATGGTGCTCTTCTGGTGGGGCGACACCTACATTCCCGCCCGTAACACTGAGCTGGGCATGAAGTTCAACAAGGAGGCCAAGGCCTTAGGGTTCCAGGACCACGACATCATCATAGCCGCCGACGGCGACAGCATCAAGTCACTGGAATGGGGCTCTGCCCTGAGCAACGCCCTGCGCGCCGTGTCGAACGCTAAGCAGGTCACCGTGCTGCGCGGCGGCAAGGAGGTGGTCATCAACACCCCCGGCAATCTGGACCTGCTCGACATGATCAGCGAGACACCAGCCTTCGCCATGCCCTTTATGCCGGCACTGGTTGACAGCGTTGCTCCTGGCTCCAACCCTGACAAGGCCGGGCTGCGCGTGGGCGACACCGTCGTAGCCGTCAATGGCGTGGCCGTCAGCTCGTGGAATGAGATTACCGACCAGATAGGCATCATGGAGGATGTGTATAACAGTAATGAAGCCCCCTCGGGGGCCGTAGGGGGGGCTCCCCTGCCTACCGCAACGGTTGTGGTACGCCATCAGCAGGCTGAAGCCCTCGACACGCTGAGCATTCAGCTCACCGTCATGGAGAAGGACCGCCTGGCACTGGGAGCCTATTTCCACAACCCCTACACCGACTACAAGAAACGTCATGTTGACTACAGCTTCTTCTCCGCTTTCCCCGCAGGCATAGCCCACGGAGCGCGCACGCTGGGCTCCTACGTCAGCGACCTGAAGTATGTCTTCACGTCGAAAGGCTTTAAGTCGCTCGGTGGCTTTGGTGCCATAGGCAGCCTCTTCCCTGCCACTTGGGACTGGCACCGTTTCTGGGAGATGACGGCTTTCCTCTCCATCATTCTGGCCTTCATGAACATCCTGCCCATCCCCGCACTTGATGGTGGTCACGTGCTGTTCCTTTGCTACGAGATTGTCACCCGCCGCAAGCCTTCTGAGGACTTCATGATCAAGGCCGAGTATGTCGGCTTCGGCATCCTCATCCTGCTCATGGTCGTCGCCAACCTCAACGACGTGCTGCGCTGGTTAGGCGTTATGTAAATGACTGTAGCAGGCGTTGACTTGCTACCTTTGCACTTGATATTATTGGTGTCCGCTAAAACTTTTTTCAAGTTATATAAAAATTAAGGTCGGTATCCTCGCTTGGATTCCGACCTTTTTGTTATCTTTGTTTCTGCGACAAAACATCAATAACATGAACAAAGGTACACATTTTATCGGACAGCCGATGTATGGTCAGCTGATTATTTTGCTTAACAAGGCAAAAATTCTCAAATTCAGCCGTGAAAACGGTGGTGAAAGGTATGTGAAGCACTTTGATGCGTGGCAACATACATGCCAATGAAGGAGTCCCTTCTGACATAAAGTACACTTCCGCTGCCACGAACGACAGTTTCATGCTCAGGCCGTCCAATTACTCATTCGGAGACATCCTGGCCATCGACAGGGCGTACATTGACTATGCCAAGTTCGAGGAGCTCACGGCACGCGGAGTGACATACGTCACGAAGATGAAGAAGAACCTTGTCTATGAAATC
>Ga0256404_1002625_pt1 | contig 39194 bp, 35 predicted proteins | sample RumenRJG_01DNA_FD_185990 | JGI IMG/M metagenome (GOLD analysis project Ga0256404, IMG submission 185990) | Bovine rumen microbial communities from Lethbridge, Alberta, Canada - RJG_01 | ecosystem: Host-associated > Mammals > Digestive system > Stomach > Rumen | place: Canada: Alberta | collected...
GCACAATTAGAGGTAGGATTCGTAGAGGATGGACAGACACAAAAGAAATTTTGTTTGGAAGAAATTAATTTGAATTTGATAGATTGATTTGCTATAATATATAGAAGAGAAACAAATGGGAGGTATTTTGATGAGTGACGGTTTTGTAAATCTTCATGTACATAGCGAATATTCTTTATTGGATGGCATGATTAAAGTAGATGACTTAGTTAAAAAAACATTAGAATTTAATCAAATAGCATCTGTTATTACAGACCATGGCAACGCCTACATAATTCCTGACCATTTTAAAGAAGCAAAAAAACAAGGACAACATGCAATCGCGGGAGTAGAATTATATACTGTAGCAAATCATTTAGAGAAGAATAATACAGAAGGAGAAAGTGAAAATGGTGCAAAAAGAAATCACTTTCTTTTTTTAGCAAAGAATAAAGTTGGATACCAAAAAATGTGCCGTATTCTTTCCAAAGGATATACAGAAGGATTTTATTATCGTCCTCGTGTAGATAATGGCATTATGGAAGAATATTTAGACCCTGATGGAAAAGAAAATGATGTTATTGGTAGCTCGGCTTGCCTGGCCGGAATTCTAGCACAATCTATTTTAAAAGGTGATATAGAAACTGCTGAAAAATTTGCGAAATATTATTATAAGTTGTTTGGTGGGAATTTTTGGTTAGAAATTCAGCCAACACAAACTTATGAACAATATGTAGTAAATAAAGAACTTATTGACATGTCACAAAGATTGAGTATTCCATTAATCGCAACAACAGATGCACATTATTTAAAGAAAGAAGATAAAAAGACCCATGATGTACTTCTTTGTTTGCAAAGTCACAGTTTAATTTCTGACCCAAATAGATGGAGTTTCCCAGGAAATACGTATTATATTATGCAGAAAGGAGAATTACTTTCTTATTTTAAGAAAGAATATTCTTATAAAAAAATTAAAAAAGAGAACAAAAAGAAAAATGCGGTTTCTCCATTTAAGTATGAATATGTGCATGATTATGATGGAGATAAATTTACAAATCCTGAAAAAAGTATTAATGGATTTGTAGAAGTTGTTGATGAAGGACATTTTAGTTATGCAGATTTAAATCAGGATATTATTGAAGAAGCAATTGCTGAAACAGAACATGTTGCACAACTTTGTACTTTTGAAATTGAATTAGGGAAACATTATCTTCCTAAAATTCCAATTCCAATAGATGAACCGCAATTTAAACATTGGGAAGAGAAAAAGAAAAATAAAGGGAAAATAAATGAGGATTATCTTCGTTTTCTTTGTATTAAAGGCTTGAAGAAATTAGGATTGACAGAGAAAAAATATCGTGAAAGATTAGATTATGAATTAGGAATTATTAATGGTATGGATTTCCCAGATTACTTCTTAATTTATTATGATATTGCTAAATTCTGTCATGATGAAAATATTCCATTTGGTCCTGGTCGTGGATGTTTTGTTGCAGATAGTATTGTAGAAGAATCTGATAAAAGCGTTTATATCCCAAATGTAAAAATTGGAGATAAGGTATTGTGTCATGATGAACTATATCATGATGTAGTTGCGAAACATGAATATGATATTGATGAAGATATTGTGAGTTTACAATATGGAGATAATCAGATTCATGGAGTTACAAAAGACCATAAGATTTATGCTATTAAACAAGAAGACTATGATAAAGGCGTAAGAACTCCACAATGGTATTCTGCAAATGATTTAAATATTGGTGATTATATTTGTGAATTATAAAAATTTGTGAATTATAAAAAAGAGGTGCATTTGCACTTCTTTTTATTATGAAACAATATATTATTATTATGAATAATTAATAAAAAGGACGTGAATATATGAAACGATTAATTAAAGCAGATGATGAACAAAACTTATTTTTTGTTCCTCAAACAGAAGAAGAAGTCATAGAAGAATCAAAAAAAGAAAAAGAACGTAATAAAATTATTAAAATAAATACAGGATTTAATATCAATTTCTATGAACCAATGTTTATGAAAGCAGACGATATTGATGTTCAAGATATAGATAATGCTATTGAATCTGTTGGTTTAAATGATGTTTATGAAAAATGTCAAAATTTTGCAAATGACATATTATTTGGTGCTAATATTAATTTTAATATTCAATATGGAAATTACAATAATATAGATTTATATGTGTCTGTTAGTTATAATGGGGATTTCGATAAAAATTGGATAAGAGCTACAAAAAGCAAATTTCAAACTAAATTCAGTCAATGGTATCAGAAATTTATTTTATGTATTGATGAATTTAAAGAAAATATACTAAAAGAATTTGATGAAGATAAAATAACATTAGTAGAAAATATTCCGGTGAATAAAATAAAGAAAGATTTTAAATTACATCAAAAATCAATAAAGCAGTATGAGTTTGATAAAAATTATAAATAAAAATGACGGAGAAAATTCTCCGTTCTTATATTAGAAAGGAATTGTATTTTAGTTCTAATTTATATATACAAAAAAAAGAGAGATAAAACTCTCTTTTTATTATTTTCTATTTTCATTAACGAATTCAAATAATGTTTCATGAATTGTAATCATAGTATCATGTAGCTTTTCAATTGGTGCATCTACTCTAAAAAGATTACATGAATAAAATTTATCGTTCTTGTTATCGTATATTTTTGTATTTTTAGAGTAGATAACTTCTAATCTATGGCAATAATTTACTCCAAAAGTAAAAATTGTAATTTCTCCATCTTTGTACATTTTAGGAAAATGAATATGATATAACTGTTTTCCGATTTCTTTGTAATGAGTATGTTTTAGTTCTTCTAATACATAAAGATTCGCTCCATCAGAAAATTTATAACACGATGTATAATCCATAATATATTTTTCTGCATTTTTGTTTTTATAAATACTATTGAGCGCAGAAATTGTTGCATCATGGACATAAGTTTTTTCTTCATTTGATAAATGTTCAGGTGCATTAATAATTGTATTCATTGTTTTGTTTTTCTTGAAAAATGGGATATTCATAATATGATTACCTCCGTTCTTAACTCTATATATTCTATAGAGATTTCTCTTATCGTTAAATAAAGTGTATCATAAAAATGCATTTTTGTCAATAGATTTTTGAATAATATTATTAAAATAAGAGGGTAACGTTATATGAAAAGACTAGTTGCAGTAGCAGTACATACAGAACAGTTAGCTCCACCAACAAGTGAAGAGTTAAAATGGATTCATGAAGAAAATCCAAAATTAACAAAAGATGAACTTCATAATTATGAAAAAAACACAAGTAAAGGTGGTTGGGGTGGAGTTTATTATAGTGTAGATTTCAAAAACCAGATTTATCTTTATATTGTAGATACGTTTTGTTTCTTAGATGTAAATAAACAGTCATCTGATGAAATAAATTATATTGCTTATGTTGGAACAAAATATAATTTATTAGAACAGAAATATGACAGTAATTATCATTATGTAACATTAAAAGAAGATAAAAATAGAAAAGACTTAGATTTAAATTCTCGTTCAACAAATACGATTGAATTTCAAGGTGATTATACTTTAACATATCTTCCAAATTGTGAAACCGTTTCTGATATTTGGGGTGCATTAATAGAAAAAATGGGTGAAGAAAAAGTAAAAAATGGATTTGCTCATGAGAATGGTGGAAAGCCATTAGAAGAAATTCCTGTATAAAGGAGTCCGAATAATGAATCAAATTTATTGTTTACATGACAATATTTTAGACTTGTTAAAGAAAAAAATAGATAAAACAGATATGCTTACATTTGATGATGGACATTACTCTGTTTATAAATATAAATATATATTGGATGATATTGATTGTAAAAAAATACTCTTTGTAACGCCGAGCTATATTTCTATGAATCGACGTGAAGAAGAGCCTGATATGTCTATCTATTATCAATGGTATTATCGTATTATGCATAAATCTCCGTGGCTTACGATTTATGAAGTTGAAGATTTAATTCAAAACCATAATATAGAATTAGGGATGCACTCTTATTTTCATGATTTTGTTTATGTAAAAGGACAGAATGATGAAGATAGAATGTGGAGGATGTATAAAATAACGACAGATAAACGAAAAATGAAAATATTAAATCGTATGTATGGTATTCATTCAAGTTTATCAGTTAAAGGTTTAGATGTATTACATGGATGTTTATATCATCGTAATGATACACAGTTTGAAGAATTTATTAAATCTGATACATTTATGTGTATAGATTGGTTTAAAAAATATTTTGGAGTTCCTAAAAAATATGCATATCCATTTTTTGAAGGTTCTGCAACACTTGATGCAGAATTATTTAAATATGGAATAAAAAAAGATAATATTTATGGTAAACGAAAGAACATAGAGGAATGTAAAAATAAATGATTCAAATTTCATTAAAAAATTTAAAATCAAATGATAAAAAAGAAAAATTGTGGAACTATGTTGTATATATGATTTTAGATGCACAATTAAATGGATTAAAAGAAATTTATTTGTTTATTGATAAAAAATATATTGATGAAATTTGTCAGCGTTTATTTATTACAGGATTTTTTATTTATAAAACAGATGATGTTGTGAATCGTCAAAGAAAAGTACGAATTTTCGGGTGGTAACAATGGCATCAAAGAAAAGATTAGTAAAGTATCCATATCATGCTTTTTATGGATATGGATGGTGTTATCCTGCATTTTGTGGGTATTATAATTCAGATGTAGATGATATAGATTATGATTTAGATAATGCTCAAAATACACAAATGTCTTATGCTTCTGATTATGATGGTGGATTTGATGGAGGAAGTATGGACGGCGGTAGTGGAGATTTTTAAGGAGTGTTTTTATGAATTTAGTATTAGCAAAAATAAAGAAAATTGCTCATGATACTTTTGATAATTTAAAAAAGAAGTATGATGAACAATTTGGAGAAGAATTAGAACAAATTGATACTCCTGAACAGGAGCAAGAAATTTTTGGTGATGAAAAACCAAATCATACGGGATTTCCTTATTATGTAGCAGGAGATAAAACATATAATACATTAGATGATGTAGAAAAAGATTTGACACCGAAAGAAGAATCAAATGGTGGTCAAGAATATCAATCCGCAGGTACGTCATTAAATCAAATTCCTGCATTACATAAAAAACTTATGAATAAAAATATGCTGAGTGGAATTAATTTCGATAATGGCGCAGGTAAATTTGATAAGGCTACTGATTTCTTAGCAGATAATGATGTACAAAATGTACGTTATGACCCATATAATCTTCCTGAAGATATTAATAAACAAGCGGATAATTACGTTGGACAATGTGATACATCAACATGTGCAAATGTATTAAATGTTATTAAAGAAGATTCAGCAAAAATTGATGTATTAAAACGTTCTTATGATATGTTAAAACCTGGTGGCACATTATATATTTCTGTTTATGAAGGAAATCGTAGTGGAATTGGAAAAGAAAGTAAACCAGGTTGTTGGCAAGAAAATAAGAAATTAAAAGATTATATTCCTATTGTAAAGAAAGTTTTTGATGATGTAAAAATTTCAAATGGTATGATTGAAGCTAAAAAAGGAGAATGAAAAGGATAATTTTTATTATCCTTTTTTCTTTTAGAAAGGAATAATATTTTGGATAAAAAAGTTTGCGATACATTAGAATTAGATATTATTGATGGATGTAATGCAAAATGCGTATGTTGTCCTAGAGGTTTAGGCTTAATGGGAAATTCTATGAAAAAAATGGATATAGAATTATATAAAAGAATTATAAAAAAAGCAAAACAGGTTCATATTCAAAAAGTAGTTTTGTTTAGTTGGAGTGAACCTTTATTACATCCAAATTTAGTAGAGTTTTTAAAAATTGCAAAAGATAATAATATGACTACATTTTTGTCAACAAATCTATCATTAAAAATAGATTTAGAAAGTATTTTGAAATATACAGATGAAATGATTATATCTGTAAGTGGATTTCATCAAACAACATATGAAATTAACCATAAAAATTGTAATGTTGAATTAGTAAAACAAAATATAAATAAAATAAGAGATTTAAATATCAAAACACATATTCAATTAAGGTATTTTGTTTATGATTATAATCAATCAGAAATAGAATTATGGAAAGATTTTTTGCCATCAAATATTCAATTATGGAAATGTGAAGGAAATGATAATCCATTACAAAGTATAGAAGCAATTCAAAAACATGTATTACCTGATGAATACTTTGGTAAAATAGAATATGGAAAAAATAAATATCGTGATAATATTCGATTAGATTATTGTAATTTATTACGAATGATTGTATTGGATTGGAATGGGGATGAATATTTATGCTGTGAAAAAATGTATGATAATTCAATTAAGATTGGAAATTTTTTAACTGATAACATTTATGAATTGCAAAGAAAAAAATTTTTACATAAAGAATGTGATATATGTCATCGAAAAAAATCTTATTTGAATTTTTTACATAAACAAGATTTAATGCAAATTGAACGTAGAGAGTTCTTGTAAACAGAAAAATGAAATGATATAATAAGAGTAGGTTTTTTGAAAGGAGGAAAACATTGTGAAGTTTACAAGAATTACAAGTAAGGAAATGTATCATCATAAAGGAAAAGTTTATGACTTAACTGTAGATGGTGCTCATTCTTACAATGTGAATCATGCGTTTGTTCACAATAGTGGTGCAGGTTCCTTAGTGAATTATGCATTAGGAATCACACAGATTAATCCATTAGATTATGACCTTATCTTTGAGCGTAAACAAATGTTTTGTCAGGTAACAAATTGCGCTCGTTAAATCGGTTAAATTGCTGGAAAATCCTGCTAATATGAAATTAGTATAAAACAAACTCATGCTACAACATAATTGGAAACTTTAAGTGTGATAGCTAAAAAAATGATGATTTGGGGGAAATCAGCAACCAAGACTAATGTATGAAAAAGCATTGGTAAGGCTCAACGACTAGAAATTGAAATAATATTTCCACGAAAAACCGATACTTATAAAAACTTTATAAGTAATGATATAGTCTAAACTGGGTTAGAATTAACTAGCCGATGAAAATGAGAATAATCTCCAGAGCATAAGATAAAGAGCTTATGGTTAATAACAAATTGTTTTTAAATCCTGACCGGGGACACTTGCCTGATATAGATTCAGATTATGGACCTACTCGTGGTTCAGAAGTGTTTGAACATCTTAATAAATTATATGGAAAAGAAAATTGCTGTAACATCGTTACGTTTTCTAATTTGCAGACAAAGGCAATTATTAAAGATGTTTGTAGAGCTTTTGAGGTTCCACTTGTAGAAGTAAATGCAATCACAAAATTAGTTCCAAAAGATGCAAAAGAATTTAAAGAATTGTTAGAAGTTGATGAAATTAAACAATTTTTTCAAAGGCATCAAGGAATTTATCAACATTGTGAAAAACTGTGTGGTTCACCAAGACATCATTCACAACACCCTGCGGGAATTTGTGTATTACCGTTTCCTGTAACAGATATTTTACCTGTAGAAAATGCAGTACCAACATTACATAATTTTGTTGGGTTAATGTCTCAATATGGTAAAGAGAACGTTGAAGCAGTCGGAGCTGTCAAGTTAGATGTGTTACGTTTAATCAACATTGAATCCCTATATAATCAAGTGGATTTAGTAAAAAAAGAATATGGAATAGATTTAAAACTTGCTGATATTCCATTGGATGATAAAAATGCATGGGATTTAATTGATTCATGTGATACAATGGGTATTTTCCAAATGGAAGGTGCTATTGGTAAAGATATAATCAAGCAAATTAATCCTAGAAATATCGAGGAACTTTCAGCAGTCAATGCATTTGTGCGACCAGGTACAAGTGGGTTAGAGAATTACTGTGAAGCAAAAAAAGACCCATCCAAAATTACAAAATATCATCCAAAATTAGATAAATGGCTTGCTCCTACATACGGGTCCATCGTGTATCAAGAAGAAATCTTAGGTCTAATTTCAGAAATGATGGGAGTTTCTTTTGGTAGAGCAGATATTTATCGCCGTGCATTAGAAAAACCGAATAAAAAAGGAAATAAAGAACTTGTAGATGATTTTGTTCAAAATGGTGTACAACGTGGTATTGAAAATGGTATTCCAAAAGAAGCTGGAGAAAGAATACAAAAGGCGATTATAGATAATGCAGGTTATCTCTTTAATAAGAGCCATTCAATTGCATATAGTTATATCTCATATTGGACTGCGTATATTAAAGCCAATTTCCCATTGGTATTTTATATTTCGCTGTTCAATACTGAACCTGTTTCTAAATTGCAAGATTGTATTCAAGAAGCAAAAAAACATGGAATTAAAATTGAACCGCCTGATATGTCAAAATCTAAATTTGAATCTACTATTGAAGATAAAGAAAATATGGTAATTCGCATGGGATTAAATTGTGTTAAAGGTGTTGGTGAAAAAGCAGTTGATGAAATTGTTCCTAATCAACCTTATACAGATTTCCATGATTATTTTGAACGTGCAGGTAAAGGCGCAGGAAAAGGCGTAGTAGAAGCAGGAATTAAAATTGGTGCTTTTGAATCCATTCCATTAATTGTTGATAAAAAATTATTAAAAGATAATGTTTTAAAAACAGAGGAAAATGATGATGATACTGTTAAAGTATATATGAATCGTGAACAACAGTTAATTTGGTATCAATCATATTTAGATAATAAATCTAAAAAATCTGTTCCAAATTACGCTATTCCAAAGAATTTTTTGAGTGGAGAAGTCCAAATGAAAATTTCAGATGATGTAGAACAAGAAAATATTATCATAGAAAAAGATGATACAATTATTGTTCCTGAAAATAAATTAATGGACTTTGAATTGACTGTTGAACAAGTACAACAATATAAAACTCGTAAGAAACCAAAAGGAATGTTTAAGGTTGAAAAAAGTACTAAGAAAGTAGTTCCTGAAGAAAATGCATTTTCTATTGTTTATAACAATATTGTAAAATGTCATGAAAATAGAATTAAAGAATATCTAGATGATATTGATGCATTTGAACTTTCTTTTATTCCACATCCATTAGAGAAGTATAATCGTGTGATTCCGATTTTGGATAAAGTGGATGATGGAAAACAAGTTCGGACAGCAGGAATTATTGTTGATATTGTAAAGAGACAAACAAAAACAGGAAAGCCTTTTTACAATGTTATGATTCAAACACCAAGAGAAAAACAGAAGATTACTGTATGGAATAATTTATACATGAATTATAAAGATATTCTTGATGTAAATTCCATTGTAAAAGTAATCGGAACAAAAGGATTTGGTGGAATTACTGCAAAGGAATTGCAAGCCGCTAGAACACAAATGAAATAAACATTAAAAAAATGGAACGCATCGCGTTCCATTTTTTATTGTATAAGTAATACAAATAGCGTTTAAAAACAAAACTATATTTTCTTTAGAAAGATACATATAAACTTGTTATATTTTAATATAGATAAACATTGAGGTGACTTGTATATGAATCGTCCAATAAAAGGTGACGCTTTTAGGCGTGGACAGTATGCACATGTAATGTTTCAAGCAAGTGCAAACGATGTCCCGAATATGAGAATTAAAATTAACGAAGGTTCTTTTTGGATTAACAATAAAACGTTAATTGAATATTCAGGTGGTCAAAGCCCATTAATCGAAGCTCCATTATCAGGTGCAAAATGGGTTTTAGTTGCAATTAACAAAATTGGTAAAGCTGTTCTTTATAATGGTCATGCAGTACCTAATAATCCAGATGCTCCTTATGTTGATAAGAACGTACTCCCAATTGCGTTCATTTATATTAAATCTTCTACAAAAGTCATTACAAATGATATGATTTATGATGCTCGTCCACTTTATGCCGCAGGTGGTTATCCTGAAATGCATAATTTGTTAGATGGACGTGATGAAGAAGATTGCCATCCAATTAAAGCTATTACAGGTTTGCAGGATGCATTAGATAATCGTCTTACATTAGAAGATGCTGATGAACAGTTCTCACAGAAAGCAGATACAGATGGTACTATTGGTGCAAACTTTGTTTTGAACAAAGATGATAGCGGTACACCAGTTGAGTATTGCGGATTACGTGTTAACCGTGGCGCACAGCCACAAGTTGGTATTCGTTATAATGAAGATGAAGACCAATGGCAGTATACCAATGATGGTACAATTTGGCATCCAATCGGAAATGATACAGACCTTTCTGATTTAGCTACACAATATACAGCAGGTATTACACAACTTTCTGTAGACCCAAAAGATGCGGCACATCCAATTGCAGTTGGTGATAATGACCCACGTCTCTTAGAAATCCCTAAGAAAGTTAGTAAAGATGAATTAAAAGCTAAATATTATGATAAAGCAGAAACAAAAGACTTGTTGAAGACAAAAGCAAACACGGAAGATGTTTATAACAAGTCTGATGCTGAAGCTATTTTCTTAACGAAAGCGGAATTTAGTGAAACAGGCGGTTATACAAAAGACCAATTAAAAGCATTCTTTGCCGCTAAAGCAAATGCCGCTTCTGTATATACACGTAAAGAAATTGACAACATGCTTTATCAGTATTATGATAAAACACAAGTTGATAAACTTCTTAAAGAAAAAAGCGGATGCAATTGTAACTGTGGTGCAGGTGCAGGAACAGGCACGGGAACTGGTACAGGAACAGGTACAGGTACAGGTACGTCAACTAGTGTTGATATGTCTAAATACTATACTGCCGCACAAGTTGATAGTTTACTTTCAAAATTAAATTACCTTGATTCTGCTGTTGCTACAACGAAATTTACATCAATTACAGATGATATTAATGATATTCAGCTTGCATTAAAAACAAAAATTGATGCGGCAGATACATACAATAGAACAACAATTGATGCTAAAATCGCAGGTATTCCAATTCCAACATTACCAGACATGACAAAATACTACACGAAGACAGATGTGGATTTGTTAATGAATGATAAAGCAAAGAAGAATCATGGTCATGTTGCAACAGATATTTCTCAAGATTCTTCTCATCGTTTTGTTACAGATGATGAAATTACAGCATGGAATAATAAAGCAGAAGCATTAAAGTATACAGCCGAAAATGTTGCTAATAAGGGTATTCCTAATGGATATGCTTCATTAGGTTCCGATGGTAAAGTTCCACTTTCTCAGTTACCTGCATTTACAACAGGAATTGGTAGTGGTGGTATTGAATATATTAATAATTATATTCAGTTACAAAAAATTGATGACCCAGACCAGAATAAGATTTATATTGTATTAAATGCTTCAGATGATAGTAGCGTTAAATCAGGTTGGGCAGAGTATGTATATGATAGTTCTAAATGGTTAAAAATTGCAGAACAAGAATCCATTGATATGGTTGTAGATTGGGCAGATGTTACAAATAAACCAACATATTTCCCTGTTGACCCAACATTATTTAATGGTCTTGCTCGTACAGGTTCTTCAGGTGATGTTTATTCTAAGAGCGAAGTTGATAACCTCTTAAAACTTAAATCTGATGCAACACATAATCATGATGGCGTTTATGTAACTCCAGCCGCATTAAACACAAAACTTGCTGATTATGTATTAGATACAGATGCACGTTTACATCCATCTGCAAAACTTGGTAGCTATCTTGTTGATGAAACAAATATGCAAGATGGTTATGTATTAACATATAGTGCTGAAAACGGAAACTTACGTTATACAAAACCTGCTACAAGTTCTTCAAGTACGACAGGAACAACAACAGTAGACTATTATAAACTTGGTAACTATCATGTTTCTGAACCAGCTACTATGATTGATGGAACAGTATTAACTTACAATGGAACATCAGGTGGTTTGGAATATCGTATAATTGATGAAGGTAAAGTTGGTACACATACTGTTGATGAATCTGATATGGGCAAGAATAAAGCACTTGTTTATGATGGAAAGGCATTAGTTTACAAACAATTTGCTGATAATCTTGTCGATATTGATGATACAGATAAAGCTGATGGAAAGATTCTTCAGTATTCTGCGGCAGATAAGAAATTAAAATATGTTGATATGCCAAAGGCAAGTACTTCAACAGCAACAGGTCCATCAATCTTTAGAAACACGTATAATGGCGCAGGTGGAAATTTAAAGATTGTATATCGTGCAAGTGACAAAGATGCAATCAAAAAAATTGATGTTAATATTGATGCTCTTGAAATTTATATTGACACAACAAAAGACTTGTATTCTTTACAGTTTATGACACCACAAATTAAAAATGGTGGCAAAGGCGAATATGATATTACGCTTCATTATTTAGATAAAGATGGTAATCGTATTACGTATGATTACAATAACTTTACAGAAGCATTAACACCAATTGTTCAATTTGCACCTTCTAACAATACAAAAATGAGTCCATATATTTTCTATGGTGGCACTACAGATTTGGATATTATTAGATTAACAGGATTCGATGAAAACGAAGCTGGTTTTGTTAAGATGGTATTTTGATTTATAAGAGGTGAAAATTGAATGTACGTTTTTAATGGTAAAATAACAATTAAATCGGAGCCAATTGCAATTGATGGCACTAGCCCACAACAATGGAAATTCGATGTTATGTTAAGTAGTTCAAATGATAAGAACAAAATTTCAAAAATTAAAGCAGGAGATTTTGTTATCTTAAATGGATATGATAGTGCATCATTAGAAAGTCAATATTGTGCATATAAAGTCATTTCTGTTGATAATTCAGCGTCTTTGGGCTTAAAATCATTAACTGTTGCTTGGGATGACCAAAGCGAAACAATTTTTGCTCCTTCTAATAATGATGATAATAAAGAAGGAATGTTAGGTCGCGCAACATCAGAAGAAGGATTTACGATGTTGCCAACACGAAATGATGGATTTGATGTATCAACTTTACAAATTGCACGTAATGTAGATTTACAGAATCGTGATACAAAATTGAAAAATTTTATCATGAATTATGTAAAAGCAAATGCAGGTTCAGGTAGCGGTAGTGGCACAGATTCAACAAAACTCCCAATTGCAGGTGGTACAATCACAGGTGATTTGGCTGTTGAAGGTACAACAACACTTGCAGATACAACAATTGAATCTGGTAGCACTCGTGTTGATATTAATACAAATGGTATTACTACAAAGATTAACTCTAATAATGTTGCTGATACGAAAAATATCACTTCAATGTCAGATATTAGTTCTTCTGTAGTAAGTAATACAACAAATGGTTCAAATAAGTTAACAGACCAATTAATGGGTTCTGCATCTGCTTCTCGTGCTATTTCAACTTCTTCAAGTGCAGGAGATGCAGTAAATACTACAACTGTTTCTTCAGATGGTGGAAATGCTAATTATGCAGTAAATGCAAATGGTATGGATACAAAGATTCAGTTAAATTCTATGGGTTCAAATTCTTCTTCTGTAAGCGTTCAAGCTACAGGAGACAATAGTTCAATTACTTTATCTTCTGCTAAAATTCAGTTAAAAGGCGATGTTACAGCAAGTGCTAATTTAACAGCGACTAAGAATATTACTTGTGAAAAGGCATTTAGTACAACAACAGATACAACTTTTGCTGATAATCAGTTGATTACAAATAAAGCTATGCATGATTACGTCGATAAGGCTGTAGCTTCAGGTACTGCTAATTTCGACCCTAAAAATTATGTAACTCAGACAGATTTAACAAATGCTACGGCTGGTTTTATGAAAGAATCTACGGTAGATTCTGTATTGGCAGAAAAATTAATAGCGTTAACTACAAATGATATTAAACCAACAGACACACGCCAATATGTAACACCAGAACTAACTGCTACACTCAATAGTATGCAAACTACTATTGGTAATAAACAAGATAAAATACCTGATGGAACTTATGTAACCCCTGACCAAGGTGGTAAAGCTCATGGTTTTGCACCATTGGATGGAAATAAAACAATTCCAATGGAATATATGCCACAAAATCTTTTAAGTAAACTTGATGACCAAGCTCAACCTGTTAATATGTTAGACAATACTGATTTAACAGAAGCTTTTAATACAAAAGATGAAAATGGTAAACATAAAGGTGACGTACCAGGTAGTCTTGTACTTGCCGTTAATGAATATCCATTACCAGAAAATGAAACTAAAAAAATTGATTTATCAACGCCAATTACAGTTGATAATTGGCGTTGGGTATATGTGGATACTGATATTGATGGTAATAATGATGATGGTGTTGATGGTCAACAAACAATGTTTGAACTTGGTGGATATGATTCAACAAAGAAAATTATTCACTGGTCAAATATTATTGACCCACCTGATGGATTAAAAGGCGGCAGTAGCAGTTCCTGGCAGTGGTATGAGACAAAAGTTACATCTTCTGTTGATGGAGAAACAATAACAGATGTAAAAGTACGTTATTTTGGTAATGGTGACGGAATTAAAGTTGTTTATGGAACAAATAAAGCAACAATTGTTGTTCCTGATGGTGTTCAATACCGTTCATTATTCTTTTTGGTTCCACCTGATGGAGAAGTTGGTTGTTTTACAAGCGGTAAGAATTATGAAATAGATTATGACCAAAATGCAGTTTTTTGCCCAAATAATGATTATAATTCTGTTTTCTCTTGTGGTAATCTTCCACATGTTGCTATGTATATGTTTAATGGCGGTAACGGATGGAACAAGGTAGTAGATTCATCAGTTAAAGTTTCTTATGTTGGTGGACATTCATTAACACTTGCTCCAAGTACAGGTGGTAATGCAACAACTTCAATTGAGGCTTATATTGGATTAAGAATGTAATATAAAAAACTCTATTATTAATTTATTTTTAATAATAGAGTTTTTTTAAAAGGAGGTGTAAAAATTAAATGAATTTAATTTTAATGGGTTATGATACAGTTATTGATAATGAAGATGGGACACAAACTTATGATAAAGTAAATGTAAAAGACAATGTTTATGGACAATATACTTTTGCTCATGTTTCTGTTGGGAATAAAATATATGGTTATGGCGATACTGATGATGGCGAAAAAGTTTTTGCTATTGGAATAATTACGAAAAAAGTATCAGGTAAACGTGGCAAAAGTAGTATTACAGTAAAAATAATTGAACCAAATGATAAAATTGTTCGTTACAATACTGTTTATGGATGCTTTATTTGTGATACTGAAAATTATATTGATGATATTCCAAGCGGATTTGGTGCAGGTTTTGATGGCAACATTACAGAATTAGCTCGTACTTATAATTTAACGCATCAACCAAAATATTATGTAGATATAATTAAAGTTTCAGATATTATTACAGATGAAACGGCTACAGATAAAACGAAAAAACATTATGCTACATTACAACATACTCCTATTGAAGATGATGTTGTTTATATGGAAATTAATGGTGTCAATTATTATGAAAAAGCTGATGATATGGAAATAGATAGAGAAACAAAACGTATCTATTTTGATACTCAGGATGATAACTTTTCTTTTGACGATTTAAAAAATTCTGTAGATACAATTCGAGTATTTTATCATTATATTAATTAAAAAACAAAAGCATAGATATATTATCTATGCTTTTTTCATAAATAATTGAAAATTCAGTATAATATTTTTGGTGATAAGAATGTTATTAAACAATCAAATAATTTTAGGTTTGGACATTTCTACTAAAAATACAGGTTGGAGTATTGTTAAATATCATGATAATAAACAAGAATTGATAGATTATGGCTTTATTCCTAGAGGAAAAATGACAATAGATGAAGTTCTAGTTAATTTTGAAAATGAATTAATTAAAATCATAGATTGTTGGAAACCTGACGTTATATCAGCAGAAGCACCTTTTGTTGGAAGTAATCGACAAACAATTGAAAAATTATGTTATGTTCATGGTGTTATGTTATTAATTGCGAAAAAATATAATATACCTGTTACTTATTATTCTGTCATGACATTAAAATCAAAAGTTTTAAATGGAATAAAAATAAAACATGAAGATGGAACAAAGAAAACAGGAAAGGAAATGAAAATGGAAGTTCAGCAGAGAGTAATTAATATTTTTGGAGAAGATAGATTCATAAAAGAATATAATGACGATGTTACAGATAGTATATCAGCCGCATATACGTATATATTAATGGATGGGAAACCAGTTGAAAAACAATCAAAAAAGAAACATAAAAAATAATCAAATAATACAAATATTGGGAATGGCAATTGGATTAGCAATTGTTGAGATTTTATTTAATATTATTATGATTTATATTTTAATAAAAATTTAATGAAGAAGGAATTTTTGACGTTCCTTCTTTTTTTTGGTATAATAGGGTGTAAAAAAGGAGGATATAAAATGAAATTAGTTTGTTTTGCGGATACTCATGCAGGTGTTAAAAATTATGGAAAAATTGACAAGGGGAGTGGATTGAATGAACGTGAAATTCAAACTTTAAAATTATTAAATCAAATTATAGAATATTCCATTCATAATCAAGTTGATGGTGTAATATTTGCAGGAGATATGTATCATAAAAATATGCCGTCACCAACTTTAATTAATAAAGTTAATGAAATTATGATAAAATTATCAAAACATAAAATTCAAACATTTATATTGGATGGTAATCATGATGTTTCAAAATTAGAAACTACGAATTCAGGATTAACACAATTTGATACATTAAATATTCCATATTTTTCACAGAGCAGGTTTTATAAAGAAGAATTATTTCAATGTGATGGTAAAAAATATAAAATTGTATTTTTACCAACATATCATACAAAAGAAAGTATTCAAGAATATATGGATGCTTTAGAAATAGATTATCCAACAATCATTATTTTTCATGGTTCAATTAAAGATGCAGAATTAAATGATTGGAATAAAATGGATGATAATAATAGCATTGATATGAGTATTTTTAAAAAAGAAAATATTAAAGCTGTAGTTATGGGACATTTTCATAAACATCAAGTACTTAATGTAGACCCACTTATTTTTTATACAGGTTCTACAAACCGTATTGATTTTTCAGAAGAACATCAAGAAAAAGGATTTGTTGAATTAACAATTCATGATGATGAAGTAAATGGGAAGTTTATTGAATTAAAAGATGCACAAAAATTTAAAACAATTTCTTTGAATTGTAATAATATGACAAAAGCAGAAGAAATTGAAAAAGATATTTTAGATGCGATGAAAAATGAAGATTTAGAGAATACTATTTTACGTATTCGCGTTGAAATGTCAGAGAATATTTTGTTAAATGAAAAACGTATTATTGAATATGCTTATTCTAAACATGTATATTACATTTTAAAAATTCAAAAAATCTTACCTGATATAAAAAGTATTGTTGAAGATGGATTTAATAATACTCTATCTGTACGTGAATCATTAAAAAAATATTATAAAAATCAAAAGCGAGAAAAAGAGCGAGTTGAGTTAGGAATGAAAATTATACAGGAGGTTGAAGGATAATGTATTTAAAACCTGTACAATGTGATGCATATATTTATTTTGGAGTATATACACAAATTGGTGAAATTTCAAATATATTGTTCATGAATAACAGAAGTCGTGATGAATTAGATGATATGATTCGTGAAAATGGTTTAAGTATTTTAAAAATTGGTGACAATGCACGAGCGCAAGAGTACGTTGTTGGAAAACAATTAGATTATTATCCTAATTTTATTGCAACACAATTAGTGTTTGATTCAGAAGGACAAATGTCTTTAAAACATCTAAACAATAAAGCACCTAAAATCAAAATGGAAAAATCAGAAGAAACTGCTATTAATTCAAAATTATTAAAAATAGGTTTCTTTTCTAATGCAAAATATTATTTTATTCATTCTTACAAATCAAATGTTATTTACCAATAAGAGGGAGAAAAAATAATGTTACCAAAATATCTGAAGGTAAAAGGTTTTCGTAGTTATTTAGATACCACTATTAATTTTAAAGATTTTGGTTCAATGTTTGTTGTTTTAGGAGAAAATGGAGCAGGTAAAAGTTCTATTATTGAAATGATTACAACAGCTTTATATTGGATTAATTCTTGCACAGATAGTAAAGGTGTAGGAATGGATGATTGCATTAATTCAGATTGTGATTTTTTTACAATTGAATTTTGTTTTGAAATGAATGGAATTGAATATATCGTTAAAACAACAAAATATCGTGGAGAGAGCCGTGAGCTTGAATTTTATATTGATGGAGTAAATCAATCAGAAAAAGTTACAGAAACACAACAAAAAATTAACAATGTATTAAAAATGAATTATGATACATTTTTAGATACGGTTTGTGTTGGACAGGGAAAGTCAAATCGTTTTATGAACAAAAAACCTGCGGAAAGAAAAGAAACTTTAATGCAGATTTTGGATGTTCAAAAATATGAAACATATGAAAAAATTGCAAAAGAAAAGAAAAAAGTTTTAAAAACAAAAATTGATGGAATCGAAAAAGAAATTGAAATTCTTGAAGATAGAAGTAGTAATGATGATGTTTTAATTGAACAACTTGAATTATATAAAAATGAATTAAAAGAAATTCAAGATGAACATAAAAAAATAGAACAAGATTTAGAGATTGTTCTAAAAGAAAAAACAGAATACGAAACAAGAAAAAAACAAATTGATAACATTAAAAATACATATTTGTTATCAAAACAGAATTTAAATGATAATAAAATAGAATTAGAAGAAATTGAATATAAAATTAAAAATAATAAATATATTCCAAAGAGTTTTGATGTTGAAATTCAAAATCTTCAATTACAAGTTGATACAAAACACGAAGAAATTTTAAAATTAAAAGATGATATTTCTTCAGTTAAATCAAAATCTGCTGTTATAGATTCTAAATTAGAAGATTTTCAAATCAAATTTGATAGATTAAATAATTACGATAAACATGTTTGTGAATTGTGTGGAAATGAAATTTCTTTAGAACATAAACAACGTCATTTAAAGGAAATTAAAGAACAAATTAGTAATTTTAAAAGTGAAAAAGAAAAATTAAATCAACAAATTCATGATTTAAATATTAAAGGAAAAGAAACATCTGCAACAGGAAAAGAACTTAGTTCTCAATTAAAACAAAAAACATTTGAAGCGCAACAAAATGAAAAATACAAATCAGAACTTCAATATTTAAAGACATTAAAAAAAGATAAGATTTTACAAAATAAATCTTTACAAAAACAATTTGACTTAAATAAAGAAATGTTTTTATCTTTAGATGTATTAGAAGAACGTAATTTTAATGATGATGAATTGAAACGTTCATTACAAGATGTTAATATAAAATTAAATGACTATCAAGATAAAATTAGTCGTATAGATGAAACATTAAAACAACATGCAAAAGATAATAAATTGGTTAAAGAATACAAAACAAAACTAAAAATGCTTAAACAAGAATTTACAGATTATGGTAGTTTAGTGACCGCTTTTGGTAAATCAGGAATTCCTGCATCCATTATTGCTCATGATATTCCTGAAATGGAAATAGAAACAAATAATATATTAAAAATTATTTCTAATGGAACATTATCTATTCAATATATTACAGAAAAGAAAACATCGAAAGCAAAGAAAACAGTTGATACATTAGATATTGTTGTTTATGATAAAAATGGTTTTCGTAAATACGAAACATATAGTGGTGGAGAAAAATTCAGAATAGACTTTGCTTGTCATATTGGTATGGCAAAATTTTTAACGAAACGTGCAGGGGCAAGTATTGATTTTTTAATTATAGATGAAGGATTAGGAAGTCAAGATGATTTTTCTAAACAAAAATTTATAGAGAGTATTCATAGTTTAAAAGGAATTTTTAAACAAATTATGGTAATTACTCATATTCAAGATTTGCAAAATGCTTTCGACCATAAAGTTCTAATCGAAAAAGACCAATTAACAGGTTCAAAAGTCGAAATTTTATCTTGACAAACATACATCAGCTATCATATAATGTACGAAGAGAAAGTTGGTGAATGTGAAATGGAAATTGATGAAAAAGATTTGATACCACAAAAATCTTCAAGTCAGAAAACCACTTTAGACAAATTGGACGAAGAATATGGGGATAAGAATTGTTCGTTTGCGGAAGTGGAACAAATTGGTAAAGCGATGATTGCCGCTTTACCAAAAATTAACTTTAACAAGATTCGTAATGAAATGGAACATATGCAGGTTGATGTATATGAAAATCCAACAACTTTTCAAATTACAGAATCTATGGCAAAAGTTCAACAATATAAGAATCGTTTATCTGAAATTGCTTCTATGGTAGAACATGAATATATGACACGTAAACGTGTTAATGATATTTTGTTTGATGCAAATCAAGCAGTTTCTAAGCAGAGTTCTGCTGATAAACGTCGTGGTGAAGCAACATTACGTTTCCCAATCCTTTTGCTTCGTTTTACTGATATTGAATCATTTCGATATGAAGTAACAAGTAAAATGAACAATCTCCGTAGCATCGGTGATACAATTTCTCGTCAAGCTTCTGTTATGCAGATGCAGATTACTCTAGGCGAGTATCGTAAAAAAACACCACAAGAATTTGAACAACGTGGCGAAGGAGAAGATAAACTTGATTATAAATCAGGTGCTCCTGAGCTTACATGGGAAAATGTATAAAAAATTGGCACAACATTATAATTTTGTTGTGCCTTTTTTTATTATCTTTGGAGGTGAAGATAATGTTAAAATTAACTGTAGAAGAAGACTTTATGAACGCACGATTGAAATATGATGCTGTTCAAAAAGCAATTAAAAAAGCTGAAATTCTTAGGCTTTCTCCAATAGAATGTCAGCCATTATTTGCAGAAAAATATAAACTACAAGATGATTTTAAAACAAAAAAAGAAAAAGTTATTGCCGCTCAAATTAATAACATTGTAAATTTAAATGATGGATGGTATGGAATCCTTTATAAAAATGGTAAAAAAACAGAAATGTTAGTTAGCCCACTAAATTCTGAACATTTGGATTCTATTAAAATTGATTTTACGACAGATAGATTAAAAGAACGTGACGAATACACCCAATTCGTTAATGATAATTTCAATCAAACAATTTTGAACAAATACATGAATAAAGTTCAAAGAAAGGCAGATGAATATTTAAAACAATTTTTTGATTGTCAGGATACAATACGAAAGAATGATAAGACCTATTTTTTAACATATCATTGTATTAAACGTTGGAACGAACGTGTTAATAATAGTAATGATAAATTCGATGTAAATCAAAGAAAAGAAATTGTATCAAATATTGAATCTTCTTTTAAAAAGTCAAATTGTGTTTATTACATGGAAGAAACAGAAACAGAATATTATTTAAATCAAGAAGATATGGTTCTGTTTGTTATTACGAATGATGATGTTATTGCTACTTTATGGGTAAATAATTTTGGTTTTTCAGACAAAGAAATTAATAAAGTTATTACTCTTATGCAATTGCAAAAAATAAAATCGGTTAGAGATAATTATAATATTATTAAAAAAGAATATAATAATGATATTCAGATGTTACATGAAGATGAACAAATTTTTACAAATCAATTATTTGATGTAAATGAACAAATTAAATTTTTGGTAAAACAAAGAAATGAATTACAGAACAAGAAAGATGAAATTCAAGAAAAAATTTTAAAACGTAGAACAGAATTGAATAAAGAATATTTGAAGTTACAACATGAAGAAAATATTATCTTTAAACCTCAAAAATTGGTGAGCGTCGATGAAGAACAAACAAATAATTAAAGCACAATTATTTCAAAAGTATTTTATACGATTATGTAAAGAAGTTACACATAATTCTAACATTCAATCAGATAAAAATTATAAAGATATTGCTGTAAAAATTATTGTATCTGGTGTAAAATGGATGATATATTTATCGGATAAAGATTATAAAGAATCTTATCCATATATTGATGCAAGTTTTAAATGTATCATAAATATGTTTTTATTATTTACACCAAAAGAAATTGCAACAATTTTTCCTCCAAATAAAGTATATCAAGGAAAAAAATACAATATGAAAGATTATTTTTATGCGCAAACTATGATAGATATTTATAGTGAATATGGGTTTAAAAATAATCCTGAGCTTCTTTATAATTTTTTTACTGATTTAACAAATGTGGATTTGTGGATGTTTTTAGTAGTCCATGAAAAACTATATTATTATTCAAAAGAACATCAGCAAGAAATAAAAAGAAGAAAACAAGTACAGAAGATAAGAAAAAAATTTAGAGAATGTATTATTGTACATAAAGATTCCTATGAAATATTAAATTCTGTAAAGGATGAATGAAATTGTCAGAAATTCGTGATTATGAACCGCAGTTTGATGAAAAACAACGGATTTTGCCAAAACAACATTTTTGTGCAAGCTGTAAAAAAAGAACAATGTGCGATAAATTGTATGAAAAACACAAAGAAAATCATACTACAAACAAATATGCAGAAGTTGTTCTTTCTATGTATTATACTTGTGATGATTACGACCCAATGTATATTGAATTTCCAATTGAAGTAAATGAAATTCATAATGATATTTCTTATGATAGATACAATATGGAAAAACACGTTGGAGAGTGGTGCATTACTTCTCTAAATGCAGAGGGTTATGATGAAGATTTACATGTTGGTATTTATTTAGGAATGTTGCCTTTGAATACAATTTCATTGTATGACAGGAAAACAAATATTATTACAAATAAGTTTAATACGAATCCTGCTATTTTTGTTCCTCTTTTTAACAAAATCTTCTATGGATTCAATATGAGGTGGAAGTTTATTGATGTTCAAGATGATATTGATGAAGTTTCTGACAAAGACCCAAAAGATTATCTTGAAATTGCAAAAACATATCTCAAAAATAAGTTGACAAAAAAAAATAAAAAAAATAGGATATGATAATATCAATGGCAGGGAGTATTACTTCTATAGACAAGAAAATTTAACATAGAAAATGCTTGACTTGTCATGCGTGAGTATGATATACTTACTCACGTAAGAAGTTTTAACCAACGTTGACCTAATATCAGATGCCGCATATTGCACAGATAGCTAACGTAGCAAATATAGCAACAGATGAAACGTAGGTACAACATATTACTCAATGGAGGGTAAAATTATGGCAACGAAATTTGATATGAGTTGGGACGAAGTTAAGAGTGGTAGCAACTCGCAGGTAAATTACATGCGCCTTGAAAGTGGTAGTGCAGGTAATCTTGTGCGTATTGTATCAAATCCTTCTGAAGTTGATGTTCATTGGGAAGTAGATAAGAATGGTGCTCGTCACAAATTTGTTTGTGGCGGTAGTAAATGTATTCTTTGTGAGCATGGTTCTAATGTTCAGACACGTTATCAGATGCTTGTTATTGATAAGAGCAACTGGAATCGTGAGCATGGCTATAACGCAGATGGACCACAGGTTAAAGTTTTGGATGTTGGTCGTAGCGTTGTAAAGGCTATTAAGAATTATGCAAGCGACCCTGACTATGGCAATCCAATGATGTATGACATCAAGATTAAGAAGGAAGGTACGGGCAAGGATACTCGTTATTCTGTTGTTCCGTCTCCAAAGAAAGTAGAACTTACAGATATTGAAAAAAAGGCGGTCGAAGAAGCTCCTAAGATTAAGGACATCAATAAGATTCGCACAACAGATGAAATTCTGAATATGAACCTTCTTCTTCTTCAGGATATTGCAGGAGACGATGATGAAGAAGCACCTTCTTCTAGCAATAGTGGTTCGGAAGATTCTGATTGGGATAACTTCTGATAATAAATCACATAGAAATAAACAGAGAGGAAATGAATATATTCATTTCCTCTTTTTGCGAGAAAAGGAGATTTCTTTATGTTTATTTTAGAAAATCAAAATGATAATATTGATTCAAAAGATATTACAAAATACCATGAAAACTTTTCAAATTTCAATCGTAATTTAGTAGATGGTACAATTAATTTCATTTGTAAAAAATTATTTTGTACCTATTATGGAAGTCATTTTTTACAGCAATGTAAAGAAAGAATGATACCAATTCGTGATATATTAACTATTGTTAATATGGGAGAATGTTTTGAATATAAACTTATAGACAAAAAATACTTGTTTCGTATGGCCTTTCGTATGAAAACGAGAGGACATGGGGATGATATTTATGTTCTTCAACCATTTTACAATACGGATTATCAGAATGTTTCTGTAAAGTATATTACGGCATACAATAATCGCCATTTAGATAATCATTACACTTTAGATAAAACACAATATGAATTAGGCAAAACATATTATGATAAAATATAATAAATAAAAAAAAGGAGTGCTTTATTTTGGATAAGCCTATTGTCAAACTTTTAACTTATACCCCTGAACCTGAAAAAATTATTGCTTCTGCTGCACGTCTTTGCTATGCGAATACTGTTAGTATTGATACTTTAATGGATAATCTATCTGAAGATAAAATTGAAACAATGGTAGAGAAGCTTGCTTCTATGGGGCATTCTTCTCCTTTTTGCCAAGTTTCTTATACATTTGGAATTGAAAATGTTAGCCGGGCTTTTACTCATCAGTTCGCAAGACATCATGTAGGAGTATCATTTGACCAACGTTCACAAAGATATGTGAATGAAGGAAAATTTAATTATATTACTCCACCAGCAATTGAAGCAAACGATGAAATTCATGAAAAGTTCCAAGCGTTTATGGAATATACAAGTCGTTTTTATAATGAAATGGTAAGTGCAGGAATTAAAAAGGAAGATGCTCGTTCTATTCTTCCTAATGCTTGTGAAACTAAATTAATTGCAACTATTAATGCACAAGAGCTTTTTCATATTTTTGGCTTACGTTGTTGCAATCGTTCCCAGTTTGAATTTAGACAGGTAGCGAATGAAATGCTGTGTCTTGTAAAAGAAGTATCACCAAAGATTTTTAAAAACGCAGGAGCGCATTGTGATATGTATGGATATTGCCCTGAAGGAGATATGTGCTGTGGAAAAGCACCGACACTTCAAGAAGTTTTAAAAGGATATAAAGAAAGAATTAGTGAATAAAAAAACGGCTATCGGAAAGAGCATCTTTCTGATAGCTTTTTCTATATTTAAATTAGAAGATAAAATACGGTTTTTATATAGGAAGGATAGAAAATATGGCAAATATATCACAGTATGTTTTTAGTAATTTAATTACTGTTCAAGGACAAAACCCTGATATTTATATTGATGATTACGGAACATTATATAGTACTTTTGCTTATCAATCAGATGATATTGGTTGGATAGACTTATATTACTCGGCAGATGCAGGAGTTACTTGGGAAAGAGATAATGAACTTCCTACAAATGAAAAATTACAATTAAATAATCCAAAAATTGTTGTTTCAAATGATATTTATTATATTTTAGCTACAGGCATACCAACAGATGCTTCTACAGGTAAAAAAGCTATTTATATCATTCGTAAATATACAAATTTAAATGATAATGGCGAAACAACATCTGAAGATTTTTGGGATGATAATTATACAAAACTTATTTATAATAGTAAATATAATTGTAGATTACGGGATGTAAAATTAGATGCTTATGGTTTCTATATCTTTATCACTTATGATAGAGAATTAACAAACGGAAATTATGAAGCTCGTTTTGCTGTTTATGGAATTAGTGATTTTAAATTAAAAATGGATGTTTCATTAAATGATGAAACAGAAGTAAATCAGCATAATGCAAGACTTTGTATTATAGATAGTGAAACAGTAGGCTTTACATGGGAAATTCAACATAAAACTAAATATGATGGGATGACTTATCAAATTGCATATCGTCAATATAGTTTGACAAGTGAAGAATTTACAGATATGATTTTGGTAAGCGATGATGAAGTACATAATAATTACCATCAATCTATTTGTGCTGATTCTACAGGAGTTGTTTATATTGCATGGCTCAATACAAAAGAGCATATGGTAAACAATATTACTCCACAATATTATGATACAAACAATATTTTAGTTGCTACTATTTCCACAGGAAAAGTTTCTTCAAGAAATACAATTACAACAGAAGCAAAAGAAAATGAATATCCTTATATTTTAACAGATACTTCTGATAATCTATACATTCTTTATACGAAACAAACATCTGTAGAATATCTAACAAAAAAAGTAGATTCTAATGAATGGGTAAATATTACAAATCTAGAAGATTCAGATTGGAAGCTATTAATTGGTATTAGTAATGATGATAATCTTTATACGATTACTCGTAAAGATAATCAATTTAATTACATGACACGAATTGATACCAATCTAGCAGAAGTTTTTAAACCTGTTGATGACTTCCAAATTTATGATGTAGATGAACAACAAATTGGTTTTGCATGGACGATGGCAAGAAATGCTGAAAAAATCGTTTTACAAGAAAGAATTGATGATTATAAAGCATGGAACTATGTAAAAGCAAATACAACAACGACTATTACTCCAACGGCTGATGCTACATATATTGTAGGATTAAAAGCTAATACTAGATATTGTGTAAAACTTACATATGATACTTCTGACGGCAAATCTCACGTACAATATTTCCCGACGCATATTGTTACTCAAAATGAATCAGATAATAATATGATGTTTATGTGGACAGTTCATCCGTCCACAATAAAACAAACATTATATGTTGGTGAAGAACTATGGGTAGATGCATTAGATGTTCCAACGACAACGAATAATATTGCCTATACATATAATGATAAGGCTTCTTGTTATCGTTTAAATATTACAGGCGGTGTTGCAGACGGATATTCTAATGAAGCGTCACCGTTAACTATTTCTTTAAAAGATAATAAAGATTATGTTTTATCATGGACAGAATTTAAAAACGCAACTTACATTGAACTACAGCAAAGTATAGATGGCAAAGTATATTATCGTGCAACAAAACAAAATTTAAAAGTAACAGATACAACTTGTACATTAACAAACATTAATAATGTTACATATCAATATCGTTTAATGTATGTTAAAGATAATTCCATGAACTATTCTAATATTGTATCTTTAACAAATAATTTAAAAGCTGTAACCGTAGGATATAATTCTGCAACAATTCATTGGACTACAGTTGACCCAAAAGAACCTGTAAAATTTCAAGTTTCTACAGATGGTGGAAGTACATGGTTTATTAAAGTTTATAATATAGATAAAAAACAAAGTACTGCTACATTAAGAAATTTGGATTTTGATACAGAATATCAAATAAAACTTTTATTTCCTGAAAGATATACAGGAAAAAATTCAAATATTCTGACATTTAAAACAGAAAAACATCCAATTGAAAAGATTACATTATCAAGTTTAAATTCTTTGGATTCCCTTCATTTAAAATTTAATACAGGAAAAACATTTTCAAACATTGAATTAGAATTAGTAGAAATTTATGGAAATGTAAAAACTACAATTCCATATACAAACATGGATAATCTTACAAAGAAAAATATTAATGCTTCTACTGTTTGTATTGAAGGAGATATAACAGGATTAAAGAAAGGTACTTACTACTCTGTAAGGGCACACGCTTTAGGAAGTAAATATGGTTATAGTTCTTATAGTAAATCAGCAAATACAATTGGTGATAATCCACAGGGATTTAGTGTTGCTTCTGTTGGACAACATGAAGTTGAATTAAAATGGAACGCATTAGATAGAATCCCAACTGGAGATACAAGAGAATTTGTAATGATTACTTATACAAAAGATAATGTTTTGTATGATTCTGTTACAGTTCCTATTATAAATACACCATTTAGAATTGATGATTTGGAACAAGATACAACATATAAATTTAAAATGTTCTGCTATTATGGAGACAATTATGGTGAATCTTCAGAAGTAACGGTTACAACTGGTGCAGATATTTATCCTGCATTAAATGGAGAACGTTTAAATGATGAAACTTGTATGGCATATAGTTCTGTTGATGATAATTTTTATATTTTTGATAAAGGAATTTTATATAGCTATAACAAAACAACAAAAGCACAAGCAATTGTTAAAGATTATAATTTAAAAACAAATCATGCTTATGGAGATATAAAAACAGATAAAAATGGGAAAGTTCACTTGCTATTTACAGCAGATAAATGTGTTTATTATGCAACAAATTGTAATGAACTTAAAGATGATGGTACAATTGTTACTCATTCTTTAACAGATGCAATTAAAATTGTAGAGAATCCTTATGCTAATGATTATTTATATCCAAATATGGTTATAGATATGTTAGATAACAACATTTATATGACATGGCAATCAGATTATGGTAATTTTGCAGATATTGATATGTATCAGTATAGAAATGGCGTAGCTGTATCTGATAAGCCTTTTACCGTATTTAATGATAATAAATATAATAATTTACCAAAAATTCGTATGACAGGAGATGGAGGATGGATAGTTGCGGCAATAGATAATGATGGAGATATGAAAATCGGTATTGTCGATGTAGATAACGATTTTACCTCAAATTTGTATTTGCAATCTAGTTTGTCATTATCCGTATGCAAATTAAAAAATCCATGCTTGAATCCTGAATATAATAATTTCGATATATGGGTAGATAATTTAGGAACTATTCGTGTGTTTTATGATTCTTATGATTCTAATGGAAATAAATCTTCTACTTATGCTGTTTATGACCAAGATAAAGAAGAACTTTCTAATATCGTGCCTTATTCTTATGGTATGCATGATACAACAATGTATGAAAATGAAAATAGTTTTATTATGATTGGTAAAAATAATATTGGGATGATTTTTACTGCAAATTACATTGTTGATGAAAAAAATGATTCTTTCTCTGATTTAACACAATTAAATTTAATTGCAGATGAAAATATGCCATTGGTGACATGCTACGATGGAAAGGATGTTCATGTATTGTCTCGTAAAGCAGGTATGTGGAAAGTCGATAGTATAGATGGAAAACGCATTGTAGATAATGGTAATACAATTAATGGTATTTGTGTTAGTAAGCCTGTTATGATGCAAGACGCAGATAGTACATATATTGCTATGGTTTGGACAACAGGTGAACCTGAAGAATATCCGCAAATGTTTATCAAAGTTAATGAAATTACGCGAAACATTACTCCTACAGATGAATTTGGTTATCCAAATAATCAAAAAATTTATATTGATTCTATTGTAGAAGATACAGCAAAAAAGCAATCGGTAATTATTGCATATAATACTACAGAAACAATAACTCTTGACGTATCATCAATGTTATCTTATAATTGGAATAAGAGCAAGATTATTAATGAGTTATCATCAAATTAATAGGATTAATCGTTGAGCATCCAAAAACATACGCAAGTATGTTCAAACGTGTTTAAAAGTGGAGGTTTTTAAATGGGAGAATTGGATAAAAAACTACAAGAAGTTTTAGAAAGTCTCAATAAAACTTTTGATATAGAAATCCAAGACCAAGGTGATGATGAAATTATTACAAAATTAATAATTCGTCGTAAGAAACCAAATAATGATGGTGCAGAATTTTTAGAAAAGTTTTTAGGGTTTTTTGGTCCCATCGTTGAACAAATGTCTGACGGAGAAAAAGAAGTCGTGTATGAAGAAGGTACTGGATTAACAATTCGTCGTATAAATGAATAAACAAAAGAGAGTATGTACATTACATACTCTCTTTTTTATTAACGAATAAAAACTACATTTGTATTGTCCAAGAAATGCGAAATCTGATTTTCACGAAGAACTTTGTTTGCATCTTCTTCTGTCAAAATAGGATAAGCATTAAAGTTCTCAAGTGATACAGCTTTTACTACAAGCGGATTGGAACCAGCACGGCTATAGGAATTAATATCAGAAGAATATCCTACCATACCTTTTTCTACGACCTTATTATAATCCAAATTTTTATATCCATAAATTGGAGTGCCCTTTGTATCTTTGATAACCGGGCTCATAACGGGCTTCAGATTCATTCCACGGCAGTCTACGACAAGACCTGTGTAGTTATACCCAGAAGAGATTGAAGGCGTATTGTAGGCGTTGCTAGACGTGTTATCGGACGGATTCGGAAATGCTTCCTTCTGGACAGGTTTCATAACGGCAGAAGAAATAGAATTTACACTACCATAAAGAGGAAGTTTCAAAGTAACATAATAGAGTTCATCTTCTTCATCATAACGTTCTGCTACAACCATAGCATGACGAATTGTACCCTGAATCATACCACTTGTTGTTTCACTTTCAAATGCCATATCCTGAACTGTAGTATTACCATTAATATTAATACCATTGACATTTTCAAGAAGCTCTCTCATGCCATTCATAATTGCGGCACGACGAGCCTGAAGTTTTTTCTGACCTTTAGTGGTAGCTCTAGAAGAAGGAGCACCTGCAACTTCAAGAGTAATTGTTCCTTTTTCCCAATCAACAACTTCATCATTGTTAATATAGGCAGAAGCAAAACATGATGTACAAAACATCATCAGCATTGTGAAAATCAAAAATACCTTTTTCATATTGAATCATTCCTTTCTTGATATACTCCCTGTTAGTTATAACTATATATATACTCCCTGTTAGTTATAACTATATGTATTCTGTTAGCTATAACTATTTATATACTCCTTGATATACTCCTTGTTAATTGTAACCATTTAGTTAAATATAACTATCTAACTAAATTTAATAGACTATCTGTTAATAAAATAAAATTTTTACATTGGAATCATCTTCTTTCTTCATAAGAAAATCAATACTGTGAATAATATTCCTGAGTAGCATCAGAATATTCACGAAGCTGTTTTTCAGTATAGCCATAGAGATTCACATTATGATTTTTGATGATATTATCATAATGAAGAATTTTAGCACAATATTCCATAACCATACGATTAACGGCACGATTTTTATGTTGTTTTGCAGAGCAGAACAAATCGTAATATTCATTTGGTTTATTATAACCATTCAACTGTGTAAGGGTTAAATAGTTGAAGCGAACGAAATCAAGTTTAGCTCTTTTGAATTCGTAATTCACACCATACCTAGGGTCACCGCCCATATAATAACCTGATAATCTTTCTTGTTCACTAATGGGGGGAGTAGTATAGCAGAAGAAACACATCAAACCTTCAGCTTCATCATCATACGTAATGCGATAATAAGTAGAATTATTAATCGGAACAACGTAAGTAGGAGCTTTGCTATACCTGTAAGACTGAAGGGTATCATATGAGGTCTGCTGTTTTCCTTGCATAGCGTATCCTGCAACAGCGAACATCATAATTTTATTGTAGTTATCATTGGAAACACAATCTTGGCGATTAATATTTACATGGTCAAAATAATAGAAAGGAACAACTTCATGTACAGGATACTGATGATTTTGTGGAGCAAAGAAATTGTAATCTTCAATGATATTATCTCCATAAGGTTTTGGAGAGACATTTGGATTATGTTTCATATAGCGTTCATCAAAGAACTTCCACCAATTCAATTGCATACGAAAAACACGAGCATCATAATTGAGAGGATTCTGTTCCAAAATCATATTGACATAGCTAAAAGCGGTATCGAAGTCATTTAATTCTGCATAAGATTGTGCAAGCATAAAGAGTGCTTTCTCATATACTTGTTCGCCTGTGCTTGAATTAACGGTAGCCTGTTGCGCGTACTGAATTGCCTGAGTAAAGTTATCAGAGATAAAGGATTGATTTGCAAGTTTCACAAGATTTTCTGCGTTTGTGTCCTGATAAGAAGCAGGGTTTACTTTTTGAGACTGCAAATCTTGATAAGCAATTTTATTATCTGTTGCTACATCTTTATAAACTTCATTTTCTGCATGAAGTTTTGCATTTTCTTTTGCGAGTTTTTCTTTAATGGAATCTTCATCAATCTCAACTGTAGCGGAGATTTTTAGATATAAGAGATTATAGTCATCTTCATCAAATTCCATAAAGACAATGCAATATGTATGAGGTTTAATTTGAGAGAAATTTGCAGAAGTTACTACAACTTCATCTTTGTCAAAGGCCAAATCTTTTATTTTTGAAATAGAAAGGATATAGCTTTCTTCATCCTGAGCGGCAGATTGAAGAATAGATTTATCTAAGTCTTGAAAGAAAGAATCATCATTTTGCATATCCTGAAAAAGGAGTCTATTGCAAACATCCCATTCTTTTTTTCCTTCGTCGGTATCAGCATAATTTTTGATATTATTTTGATGCTGATAATAAGTGTTGAAGGCGTCATGAGTTTTTGTTTGAACAAGAATTGGGATATAATCGGAAGTAACTTCTACTTCTTTTGCAAAACAAATATTTGTTAGACAACAAGTACAAATACATAAAAACATCAGTAATTTTTTCATTTTTTATTCCTCCTTTTTATCTTTAACTCTATACGTATTGTATCATAAAAACACTTTTATGTCAATAGGTATTTAAAAAATACTCTCTATTTTTTAGTAGAGAGTATTTCATATTAAAGGTTAATCACAGACATATTCTTTTTCCATTCTGGTTCGGTGCAATAGAGAGCCTTGCGATAGAGGAAGTGCTTATAGAAAGTTTTATTCATATCCATGAAATCATAAACATGTGCAAGATTACGACCTTTGTAAAGGCGAAGGACACGACCGACGCGCTGAAAAGCACGAGTAGAGGATTTACCGCTTGCTGTAAGAATTAATACCTTCAGAGCAGGGCAATCCAAACCCTCATCAGCAATCGTAGAACCAAGAAGGATTTTGACTTTCTCCTGACGAGCACCTTCAAGGATAGCATTTCTCATATCCATATCCGTAGCACCATCAATAAGTTCTGTCGTATGAAGGTGATAAACCTGACCTTTGTAGGTAACATCCACAGGGGAGTAATCGAAACGTTCTTTAATCATGTTGAATAATTTCATACCATGTTTGATGCGACCGAAAAGAACCAAGATAGAACCGTCATCGTTTTTGATAGATTTGTCAATGAGTCTCATAACTTTTTCATTACGAGATTCATTTTCGACAATTGCCGTATCATACGTTTTTGCGTAGGAACCGAGCCAACCGCACGTATCTTCCTGTTTCACAAAAGCAATCTTGCAAGGAGTAAGTTTACCTTTACGAATTAAAGTGGAAGCATTGACGTTGGATTTAGGATTACGAACATTGATAGCGGCTTCAATGAGAAGGTCATCGTTTCCGTCTCTCCAAGGAGTAGCAGAAACTGCGCAACGATAATATGCATTACGAGCTTTCTTTGCTACCATGAAAAGCGTATGAGCACCTAAGAACTGACATTCATCCACAAGAAGAGCTTTTGCTTCTTCAAGAATGTGAGATTTTAATGCCGTCTGCGGAGTAACAACGGTAATATCTTTGATATTGGATTCAGAACCCGTAAGAATACCAACATCTTCACCTAAGAACTTTGCAATTTCATCACGAAGCTGATAAGCAAGCGTTGCTTTCGGAGAAAGGACAATAACAGGTTTCACGCTGAAATCTGCAATCATACCTGCAAGAACCAAAGTTTTACCTGCTCCTGTTGCCATCTGCACGACCATACGAGAAGAAGCATTATCAAAAACATGTTGCTGATAATCTCTAGGAGTAATTCCATCCACAATATTATAGTCTGCATTTTCAACAGGGATTTTTCTGCAATCATTCAATGTAACAGAGATATTGTGCTTTTTCAGAATGTTAACGATATAAGGGATAAGACCTGTATACGTCATTTTCGTTTTCGGATTAAACAGGACATGAAGTTGTTTCGGAGCACCAAAACCGCCTGTTGTATAAGAAAGACGATTTGCAATTTCATAAAGGACATCCATGTTATCTACACCCTGAAGTTTGCAAGTCACATTTCCAAAATCAATCGTAGCCATTTTTGATTCCTCCATTTCCTTATCTCTACGTATATTATATATGATTTCGATATAAGTGTCAACAGTTTTTTGAAAAAAATAAACAAAAATTTTTAGGTAGTAAATAGGATAGAAGTATTTGGGAAGATTTATTTCTTTTGTAAGTGAAATAAAAATGAGAGGGAGGGAAAAGAATGAGATTTGGGATAGATATAGATGGTACGATAAATAACTTTCAAGAAGTTGTAGCGAATTACATTTGGAAAGATTATGGGATTCAAGTAGATAATACAAAGTATGAATTATATAAAGGTATCCCGCAAAAAGAAGTAGATAACTTTTGCAATCGTCATGCAGAAGATTTTTTAAATGAAGTACAGCCATTAATAAATGCAAAAGAAGATATAGATAAATTATTAAAAAATAATCAAGTATTTTTAATAACTGCTAGAGGGTATGATTGCGCAAAAGATACTTTAGAATGGTTATATCGTTACAAGTTCTTGTATACAGATATTTATTTTAATTGTGGAAATAAAGTAGATACCTGTAAATGGAAGGATGTAGATGTAATGGTGGATGATTCCCCACATAATTTAATCGCATTACATAAAAATCAAATTCCTTATATTATTTTTGACCAACCATATAATCAAAATATCTATGGAGAATTATATCGAGCGAAAGATTGGGATAATTTATATAATTTTTTAGATTTTTATAATACTGAGATTAATTAACTGTAACAAGAATACACAATTAGTAGCTTCTCTTTAATCTATATTTTTTAAAGAGAAGCTATTTTTTAAGGTGGTGAATAGAATGTCAGATAAAACAGAGTTGTCTTTACAATCTCTCTATGATTTAATACAAACAAAAGCAGACAAAACTCATACACATACATTTATCGGTTCTATCGAAAGTGCATTATCTTTGCAAGGTGTTACATACGATAAATTTGTACGTAATGATTTAAAAAATCAGAAAATTAAAGCGTATTATGATAATGTTACATTTGGAATTTCGTCATTAGATACAACGATTACATTCAAATCTGAACATAATCGTGCAACGCTTGAAATATTTAATGAAAATTTAAGTACTCATAATTTATGGGTAACAGGACATAATAATGAAGATGTTGTTGTTAGCGTCAATGGTAAACTTTTAGTCAATGATGCAAAAGTTATTACCGTCAATGATAAAGGTGAAATAAAAGGTCTTGACCCTACGGATTTAAAAGTCCAAGAAGGAAAAGGAATTATCGTTGAAACCGCAGAACCTGTTGATAGAGTTGATGGGACAATTTGGGCCAAAGTTATTGACGAAGATAAAGTAGATGATGATACTGCAATCGCAAATCATACACTTTATACAGTTCCAATTGGTGGATTAATTAAAACGCTTTCTTCTATTGTTCCAAATGGATATGTACGCGCAAATGGACAATGCATTTCTCGTGAAGGATATTCGGGTTTATGGACATGGGTAAAAGCACATTCGTTATTGTTGCCTGATGCAGATTGGAAAGCACTATATACTGATTCTACTTCTAAAGTTTTGTATTATAGTTACGGTGACGGAACTATGAACTTCCGTGTTCCAAATATTCCGACAAATGATTCAACGATGGTATTGATTAAAGCATATGATAATTTAACGAATACACAAGTTGTAAATTTGGCAGGATTGAATGACCGTGTAAAGAAGTTGGAAAGTGAAGCTGTTGCAACAGGTATTGGATTTATTAAATACGCAGATGGTGGATTAATTCAATATGGAACAAGTGTTGGATTAGCATGTTATTTCTCTATGGCATTTATTAATAATTTGTATACAATTACCACAAGTTATATTGGTACAGCAAATGGTATTTCGATTACAACGACAAATAAAACAGCAACAGGTGCATTTTTCTCTGTTGTAAATAATGCAGGAATGTTCTTGTCAAGTATTAAGTTTGATTACATAGCGATTGGTAGGTGGAAATAATGGCAGATAAAGTTCGTTATTTTGCAGAATTTACCATAGAAGGGAAACGAATTACAACATACGTTGCTGATGGTATGCCTTACCGTGCGCAAGATATATTGGAAAGACATCCTGAAGCGGTAGAAATATCACCAGAAGACCAGCAATTGTATATGCAAGGGTATGTTCGTGGATTAGATGGTAGACCGCATGAAATGGTGGTTACAGAAGAAGATTTTGAAAAGAAGAAAGAACAAAAACGAGAAGAAATAATTTCATTGGCTAGAAGTAAATTAATTGCTTCTGACCATGAAATTGTAGAATATTTAGAATTGCATAATTTATCAGATGAAGAATATACTTTATTAAAACAACAGCGTCAAGCAATTCGTGATTATCGTGATGCAGTATTATCACAACTTGATACCTGTACAAATGTAGAAATGATAGATGCAATTCAGTTCTTAATTTAAATTAGCTATTGACAAAAATGAAAGGATTTTATATAATATGTAGTAGAAAATTCTGCTACATATTTTTTATCAAATGCGCTGTAAAACCCATGCCTTCAGGCATGGGGAGTGTCAATTGGAGGTGTTGAAAAATGTTTGAACGTGTTCTTGCAATTGGAGATATTCATGGTAAATATGATAAACTGACAAATCTTTGGGACAAAATTAAATATGATGATTCTAAGGACTTTTTAATCTTTTTAGGAGATTATATTGACCGTGGTGAAAAACCTGTTGAATGTATTGAATTTGTTATGGATAAAGTAAAAAACAATAAAAATGTTCATGCTTTGATGGGAAATCATGAATTTATGATGCAGGAATTTTTTCATACGTGTGGCGTAGAACCTGCATTAAAAGATAAAGATATGGGATTTATGGATATTTGGCTTGACCCACAGAATGGTGGACATGATACATTGGATGTATTGAGAGAGCTTTATCCATCTGACCCTGATAGAGTAAAAAAAATCGTAAACTTTGTAGATAATCTAGACGTTTACAATGAAGACATTGATGGTTTCTTTTTTGTACATGGTGGTATTGACCCAAAAAAAGATATTCATCAGCAAAGTGTGGAAGATTTAGTTTGGATTCGTTGGGATTGTTTTGACTTTTATGATAATGATAAGTTAACGCTTGTCGTAGGTCATACTCCTGTACAAAGTTTTGATGTAAAGAAAAATACGCCAATGGAAATGGAAAATAATATCATTTTGTTGGATACAGGTAGTTTCTTAAAGAACGGTAAAATTACTTGTATGAATGTTTTAACAAAAGATATTTGGCAAAGTTTGTAATTTATGCTATACTACTTATGTAGTATAGCTATTTTCATCATAGAAAGAAGGTTTTTTCTTTGAAAGACATTGATGCAAAAACAAAGAAAAAGAAGTTAGCAAGTTTAATGAAAACTATGAGTTCGCTTGCTAAGAAAACAAAAGATGATAATATTATTCAAATTTTGGGACAGAAGCCAATGGATGATACGGAACGTATTCCGACAGGATATCTGACATTGGATGTTGCAACAGGTGGTGGTATTAAACGTGGGCGTGTTGTAGAATTATTTGGTGCTGAATCTAGTGGTAAATCATTAATTGCACAAAAGATTATTGCCGCTTGTCAGGAGCATGGAGGTCTGTGTGCATATGTAGATATGGAGCAGACTTTTGATGTTACTTTTGCTAAAAAATTAGGTGTAATTACAGATGATTTGGTAATTAGTCAGCCAGCTTCTTTGCAACAGGCTTTTGAAGTAATTGACGCGCTTGTTGATGCAGGTGTTGATGTTATTGTACTTGATTCTGTTGCGGCATTAGTTCCTGAAGAAGAATTGGAAGCCAATGTAGGCAAACAAACAATTGGTTTGGTTGCAAGATATATGTCACAGTTTTTAAAGAGGATTAATGTAAAACTTGCAAAATCCGGTGGGATTTTGTTAGCAATCAATCAAACTCGTCAGAAAATCGGCGTTAAAGTAGCTTAATTATGAAAAAACTTCCATATACACAATATGAATTAAATTATGTAAAACAAAATTACATATCTAAAAACAATATCGAGATTGCGCAACATTTACAATGTAATATTAATAAAGTAAAAAGTATATTAAAAAAATTACATTTAAAACGTCCAAAATTTCAATGGACATCAGATATGGATAATTACTTAAAAGATAATTATTTAAAATATACAATTTCTAATTTGACTAATAAAGTTAATAAATTGTTTCATGTTAAAATAAAATATGAAACTACAAGAAAACGCTTAAAATTTTTACATCTAAATGTAAAAAAAGACGGTTGGAAATTGCGTATATCGGATGCAAGAAATAATTGGACACAAGAACAAATTCGTTTTGTAACAAAAAATTCTAAAAAATATACTTTAAAACAATTAAGTGAAATTCTTGGATTTAAAGATACGAGCATTTCTAAAGCTCTAAGAAAAATGGGATTAAAAACTAAGAATAAAAGTTCAAGAACATTAAAAAGAATATTTACAGAAGAAGAAAAACAATATATAGAACAAAATTATCCGAAAAAATCTTTTGATGAAATTGCAAAAGATATTGGTTCAAAGGATTTAAATGGGAAAAATATATATTGTTATTTAAAGCGTATACAAAAATTAAAAACAAAAAATCCATATACAGAAGAATGTATTATTCAAATTTTAAATAAAAATAATATAAAATATGTACATAACAAACGTATATTATATCATGATAAAAATTATAAAAAATATAATGGTCATAAAGGTATACATAATTTTGAAATGGATTTTTTGATTAACAAAAATAAAGTTATTGAAATTCAAGGGGATTATTGGCATGGTAATATGAAATTGTATCCCATCTTGAATGAAAAACAAAAATGCGCAAAAGAAAAAGATAAATTTAAAAAACGATTTTTTGAAAAATTAGGATATTGTGTATATTACATTTGGGAATATGACATTCTACATAATATTAATGATGTAGAAAAACGCATATTAAGCATAGCGCAGATGTAAAACTACTCCGTGAATTGCTGGAAGGTTCTGCCGTGAGGTATAAAACAATCCTATACTACAACGTAACAAGAGATTGTAAGCGTGAATGTTTGAAAAATAGGTCATTGGAAATAATCAGCAACCAAGCATTTAGAGAAATCTAATTGAAGGCTCAACGACTAGAAGTGAATCTAAACGTA
>Ga0256404_1002626_pt1 | contig 39166 bp, 32 predicted proteins | sample RumenRJG_01DNA_FD_185990 | JGI IMG/M metagenome (GOLD analysis project Ga0256404, IMG submission 185990) | Bovine rumen microbial communities from Lethbridge, Alberta, Canada - RJG_01 | ecosystem: Host-associated > Mammals > Digestive system > Stomach > Rumen | place: Canada: Alberta | collected...
TAGCTCCGGGATTGCGGTTGAGTTACATCTATCAGCGTAGTCAGCATACCTCCCAGATTGCATTCGTCAATGATGTTGCCCTGCGCGTGAATTCCATGGAACTATTGGTCGGAAATCCAGACTTGAAACCAACTTCTGTTACGGAACACACCGTGCGGATGAGCTACAATCGGCCAAGGCTCTCAGCACAGTTGCAAGGTTATGCCAAATTGAATCATCAGCCCAACATGCACCGTTATTTCCGAACTGCTGAGAATGTTTTTATCGATACACAGGAAAATCAGCCTCATTGTAATCTGCTGATGACAGAAGCCTATGCGCGGTATGATTTGATTCCCGATAAACTCAATGCAACACTCATTGGCCAGTATTTCCATTTCGACAACAAAGGCATTGACTATCATCATTATTACAACAGCCTTGTTGGAACAATGATGCTGAATGCCTATCTCGGTTATTGGACGTTGACGGCTTATACTGACTCTGGTTTTCGATGGATGGAAGGTGAACAGCGCGGAAAGAACGGGCTGGAGGTACAGTTGGTGGCAACTTATCAGACAGGCCCTTTTTCCTTCTCACTCTATTGCAAGAATCCTTTCCGTGCCCATCCGTTGGTGCATGAGGCGGAACTGATGAACCAAAATCTCCATAAATTGATTTCCAACCATGATGCTGGTCAGGGTAATTACTTTGGACTGAACTTCACGTGGCGCCTTTCTCATGGCCGGAAATACCGCGATATCAACCGGACTATTACCTTTGAGGATAAAGATGCTGGAATACTAAAGCGGTGATAAGGGCGTTTCGCTTTTCCTATTTCTGTCCTGTAGCCTGTTGGTATTCGAGGGCTTTAATCTGGCAGTCGGTGTAGGCTTCCGTGAAACGGTCGCGAGCTTGCTGACTCTGTGTTTGGGCCTGTAAGAGGTCACTCATGGTGAGCGTACCAGCCTTGTAGGAGTTGGTTTGGATGCGCAGATTCTCATCAGCCTGTTCAATACTCTTGCGAGCGATGACCAGTTGCTTCCGGGCAGCATCAAGATTATCCCATTTGGCCTGCATGTTAATAAGCAGAAGTTCCCGGTTATTCTCCAGTTCTTCCTGAGCTTGTTGAACAGCCAGCTTCTTACGTTTCACGGCATGCGAACCACCCCACCACTGGCTGATGGGAATACTGACTTGCGCTAGCAAAAGGCCGCGATTCACGCTTTTATCCATCAGGTCGTTGTAAATGTAACCCGCACCAACGGCCACAGTCGGGAGGTTTTTACCAAATTCCATTTTCTGCTGGAGCTGGTTCACCTGTACGTTCTTCTCAAGCAACTGGTATTCGGGCAACAGACTTAATCCCAATTCTTCCTCCTGAAGAGAGGGAAGTGGCGTTTGCTGGAACTTTGAGGCATCAATTTCGGGAACCTGAATATCGAAACTTTCGGAGTAGGGAACACCGATATATTGAGCAAGAACCCTTTTACTGATGCGTATGCCATTCTCTAACTGGACGCGATTGCTGGCCAATTCATTCTGATGAAGTTGCACTTGCAGGAGATCGTTGTTGAGTGCCACACCTGCCTTGATGGCCACCTTCACATCTTTCTCAATGCTTTCCAGACTTTTGCTGGCAGCATCGAGGGTTTTCATCTTCTCCCGTAGCTGCACAAGCTGCCAGAAATAGCGTTCGGTGGTGAGTTCCACTTCTCGGGCAGACAGCTGTCGCTGTAACTGAGTGGCTTCTACCCCTACCTTAGCCAGTTTGTTGCCATTGACAATCTGACCACCGGCAAAGACGGGCTGCAAAGCCGTCACAGTGCCAAGAGTTCCGTGTTTCATCATACTGAAGGGGATGGGACTGCCCATCATGCCGGCTATTTCAACAGGAATCATTGTTGCAAGTTCAGCGGGAATGTATTCGGCAGGATTAATGGTGCCGTCCACCATGGACTTATTGGCGTGGAAGTATGCACCTGAAGCTGATACATTGGGGAAGTAGTTGGTATAGGCTTCCTTACGCTGTTCCTCAGCACTGCGTATACTGTTGTCAGCCTTACGGATGGCAATGTTGTTCTTCAATGCCTCCTGTTTGCATTGCTGGAGGGTATAGAGACCCACCCCTGTCCCCTCCCTGTGAGGGAGGGTGGCAGATGGACTATCTGGTTGGTTTTGGGCCTGAATGGATGTCCCCACCATAATGGCCATACCTATTGTAAAAATTATTTTTTTCATTGCATTCTTTAATTATTTATAATGTAATCACTCCCCTCCATTTAGGGAAGGGCTGGGGGTGGGCTTCTTCTCACTTCTCGTTTTCCAATAGACTACGGGCAGCATTGTAACCACAAGGACGAGGGCACCCAAACCACCGGCAAAGATTCCAACGCCCACCGGCATCCAGAATGATGTGCCGGCTATAATCATTGGAATAACGCCGACAGCTGTGGTGGATGTGGTCAGGAAGATGGGAACCATGCGGCGTTTTCCTGCATCGTAGGCTGCATCGCGAACGCTCCAGCCTTTTTTCACCAAAGCATCGGCATGCTCAAAGATTAGAATCTCGTTACGCATGATGATACCCATCAAAGTGACAACGCCGAAAACAGCTGTCAGACCCAACATTCGGTTCATGGTCCAAAGTCCGAGCAGCATGCCTGGGAAGGCAAGGCTGATAGCTCCGATGCATACGAAGGTAATACCGAATCGTTTGAAATTGAATAGGATAAAGAAGAAGATAATCAGCGAGGCCACCAACATACCGTACATAATCTGCGGAATGAGTTCACCATTAGCTTCCACAATACCGCCGATTTCAGAACGGATACCGTTGGGCATCTGTAGTTCATTGTCGATGTATTTCTCGATACGGTTTTCCACCTTGGAAGGCAGCACGCCGCGATGGGGCTCAGCTTTGACAGATATACAGCGTTCACCACACCGACGTACAATCTTCTCTTCGCTCCATGTCGGGTGGATATCAGCCACTTGGCGAAGAGGAATGGCTTGGGGATGGATGTCGGACAAACCGGCATTACTGGATAAACCAGCTAGTTTGCTTGCTATAGGCAGTTCACCCACACCGCTTATCGGCAGATTTTCACGCTGACGATCTTTGATGACGATAGGCATCTCGTAGTCGTTTTCCCAAATGGACCCCACGTTGAGATTGCCTGTCAGCATGGCAATGCTCATGGCCGTTGTAGCGCGGTCAACCCCTTGTTGGGCGGCGGTCGTCGGATTCAAGGTAACCTCGGTGAGCAACCGTGGCTGTTCATAGTCAGAATGAACCCAGAAGAGTTCAGGTTGCTTGCGCAGATATTCCATCAGACGGTTGGCTACCGTGTGGAGTGAGTCGATGTCCTCACCATAGAAACGGAACTCGAAGGTCTCCACGTTCTGATAATCCAACTCCATAAACTTCACGAGCGCATTCGGGAAACGGTCCGTGTAAAGTGGCTCGTACTTGTCGAGTACGGCTTTCATGTCTTTCACGGAAGGTGTGGCCACAATGAACTGCGCAAAGTTTTTTCCGCCTATTTGTGGCGCATAAGAAGTCTGGAAACGTGGTGAGGAACAGCCGATGAACGAAGTGATGTCCAACACGCGTTCGTCTTGTTTCAACGCGTTATAAATACTATCAGCAATAATTTCTGTTTCTGCCAGTCCGCTTCCTTCAGGCAGGAAGATCTCCACAGCAAACTGTTCGCGGTCAGCATAGGGCATGGAGCGGAACTTTAGTTGGGTGACAATGAGGAAAGACGCCAATACGATAGCTACGCCTCCCCAAATGGTAAGCCATGGATGGCGGAAAGTCCAGTCAAGAATATGATTGTAGGTGTTCTGCACCCAAACGGTGATTCGGCCGGAATGTCTGGATCCTTCTGATTTTCCTTTATTTCCATCATTCTTGGATTTTTCAGGCTTGATGAGCGAGAACTCCATGATGGGAATCACGACGACGGCCAGCAGCAATGATACCATCAGATTGATGGTGATGGTGAGTGGCAAACCATTGATGAATTCCCTGTACATTCCATCGAAAATAAACAGGAAGGGATAGAAGATGGCGCAGATGCAGAGTGTGGCCAGCATCATCGGGAAGAAATAGTGCTGGGCACTCTCGGCGGCTGCATGCCACCGGCTGTAGCCTTTCCCGAGATATTCCAGATAGCCGTCGAGTACTACGATGGAATTATCCACAATCATACCCAATACGATGATGAGTCCGGCCAATGTTACCGTGTTCAGTGGAATACCCAACAGATACATAATGCCAACGCTGATGAACGTGGAGAGTGGGATGGTTACGGCTGCCACGATGGCGGTTCGGAAGGGGAAGAGTATCATCATGACCAGGATGATGACAATCATCGACTCGATAAGGTTCAGGAGAAAGTCCTTCACAGAGTCGCCCACAACCTTGGGCTGGTCAGCAATACGGGTGATGTTCACATCCTTTGGAAGTACGTTCTTACGGAAGTCGTCAAGCAGTTTGTTGACGGTATCTCCGTATTTCATGATATTGTTGCCCTCGCGCATCTCCAGAGAAACGATGACACAAGGATGTCCGTTCTGCTCGATATAACTTTCCGAACGGTCGTATTCCCGTTTGATGGTGGCTACATCGCGGACTCTCACCACATGGTTCTGAGCATCGGTATATATAATAAGGTTACCCACTTCTTCCTCGGAATTCACCGTTCCGCTCACATGAATCGGAATGTTCTGCTGTTGGTTCGACAAAGAACCCGCTGGAAGAATCAGTCCTTGCGAGTTGAGTTTCTGATAGAGTTGCATGGAACTGATACCGTAGGCAGAGAGCCGTTGGTGATCCACATAAAGCGTCAGCTGTTCCTTGATGTCTCCATAGATGCGCACATTGCTTACCGAATTGATTCTCCGAAGTTCATCAGACAGTCGGTCAACATATCCGTGCAGTTCCCGATAGGAACGGCTGTCGCTCTCCATGGCAATGAGCAAAGCCGATGTGTCGCCGAAATCATCGTTGGCTACCAAGGCAAGTACACCCTGAGGAAGCTGCTGTTTGAAAAGATTAAGACCGTGCTTGATTTTTGACCACACCTCATCTTTGTTATCCACTTCCTCATTCAGTTCCAGCATCACCATGCACATGCCATTCGAAGAAGTGCTGGTGGTTTTTTCACGCCGTACTTCCTTGAACTGGAAAAGATAGCGTTCCAGTGGTTTGGCTACCTGTTGTTCAACTTCCTCCGCTGAGGCTCCTGGATAGATGGCTACCACCACGCCCTGGCGGATGGTGAAACTGGGGAATGCGTCTTTCGGCATTTGGTCAAGACCATACAGTCCGAACACAAAGAGCATGATGATGAGCAGCGACGTCAGCCTGTAGTTACGCATCAGTCCCGCTATCCAGTTGCCATGTTTCTGTTTGTTTGCCATAGTCTAAAAAACAATCAACTTTTAAACCATAAACGATCAGCCTTCAACAGGCGAGCCTTCGCCCACCTTCTGATAACCTTCAGTGATGACAACGTCGCCTTCTTTCAGTCCGTCGGTGATGACAAGGCGGTTGCCGCGGACTTCACCCACGGAGACATGCTGCTGATGTGCTTTTCTATTGACTACAGTCCAGACAAAATGTTGCCCGTCGGGACTTTGGCCTACGCTGCGGACAGGTAGCGTAATCTTATTGTCGGCATTGGAAGTGGGGAACGACACATTGGTTACCATTCCTGGTAAGAGTTGATGGCCTGGATTGCTGACCAAAGCATAAATGGTATATGTATGCGTCATCAGGTCGCCTTCCACGCCTTTGATTATCTGATTGCTATGGAATACTTGATTTCCAAGGGCTGTGACACTAATGGTGGCATGACTGCCGCGGTGGATGCCCGCCAGTTCCTGTTCGGGAACTGAAACGCGTACCTTCACCCGGTCTATATTAAGAATTCTTGCTACTGGTTGTGCGGGTACGACAGACTCGCCTGCTTGTTTTACATCGCTGCCAATCACACCGCTCACGGGAGCTGTCAGTCGGCAGTCGCTCACCTGTTTTTCCATGAGTCTGTATTGTGCTTTGGCCTGAGCCACCTGCGACTGGATTTCCATCCATTTAATGTCGGTAAGCGAACCTTGTTCATGGAGCATCTTCATGCGTTCCAATGCGTCGAGGGCCTGATTAAGCTGGGCTTTGGCACTTGCCAGCGCACTCTGTGCAGAAGTCGGGTCGATTGTAGCTAGCAGTTGTCCGCGCTTGACCCATTGGCCTTCGCTGACAAAAACACGGTTGAGTGTTCCCATACTGGTGAAACTTACGGCTGTGGCCGACTGTTCTTCCACTTGTCCCACATAGATGGGGCCGGTTTCGTTCATGGAACGTTTGGCGGTTTCGGTCGTAACTTTTAAACTACTCACTTTTTCCTCTTTTTTGCTATTGGAGCAACTGGTTAGTCCTGTTAGAACAATTATCAGGCTAAAAAGTCCAATCTTTGGTCTGATTTTACTCATTTTTTACTATTCTTTCTATGTGAGATTTAATTATTGCTGCAAAATTGCCTATTTTATTTTGAAAACAAGTGTTATATTTTTCTTTTTAAGCGTTCTGTTTTTCTTTTATGCGAAATTTAGAATATTTTTCAGTTGCTATTGAACATATTTTGATTCAAAAAAAGAACTATCTTTGCAAACGAATAGATATATAACTGAAAAATGGCAAATAATAAGGAGCAATTAGAAAATGAACATCCATTGGCCGACACGAACGGGCGAATGACTGTAGACCTTGCTGATATTACGGATGTGGATTATCCTTATCTTTCTGTGGATTATAAGGATGGCGATTTGGCCATCTTGACCGATATTCTCCAGATTCCGGAATTTACTTCCTTGAAAATGGGCATAAATGTTCTGCTGTTTTGCTTACAGGGGAAGCTGCAGTTTGAGGTGAATGGGCGTCAGACTGTTGTTCATGAACGTGAGCTGGCAATCGTGCAGAGCAATGTGACGATAGGTAACTTCATGATCTCCCCTGATTTCAGATGTTGTATAGCCTGCATGAGTGACAGGTTGGTGAAAGGACAACTGCGGGGATACATCTCGATTTGGAACCGGGCGCTCTACGTCAATAACAACAACATATTTAAAATCCCGGAGGATCAGCCCATAGAGCAAACGGAGCATTTTTATGAACTGGTCAACTATTATCTGACACGTCCTCGTAAACGTTTCGGCAAGGAGGTGATTGCCAGTCTGATACGATGCTTCCTTTTGGATATCTGTGAACTGATAGAAGAACAGTCACCCGAAATGGCGACATCCGGGCGTTCGCAGGGTGATCAGCTCTTCAACCGCTTTCTGCAGCTTCTTTCAGAGACAGAGGTGAAGCGGCAGACTGTAGAAGCTTATGCTGAGAAGCTTTATGTTTCACCGAAATATCTCTCTGCCGTTTGTAAGAAAGCCAGTGGTAAGTCAGCCATGCAATGGATTAATGAGTATGTGATGGAGGACATCCGTTATTATTTGAAGGAAACTCCGTTGACCATTAAGGAAATTGCGACGAAGCTGGGTTTCCCAAATCTTTCTTTCTTCGGTAAATATACAAAGCGGAGCATCGGCATGTCTCCCAAGGAATTCCGGAATCAGAGGAATAAAATCTGACGGGATTGTTCTGCTAAAAATGCCGTGGAAGCATTGCTTCTATGGCATTCTTACACTGCTTCTATGGCATTCTTACGATGCTTCCACGGCAAAGAGACAAGCCTACTCCCGAGTTCACTTGATGACGAATGACGGATGACAGTTAAAAAAAAACGCCCCTGTCAACTCCACCACACATCCAAACCTTATGTAACTGCCTAATAATTAATAAGTTATATATATTATTATTTATATATATAGATATATAGTTATATATAGATATATAGATTATCATCTTTATCTCTGAGTACCCATAGGGGCACATTTTAAAAACTGTCATCCGTCATTCGTCATAAGTCAGTTGGGAATCGGCGTGTCAGTGGTGTGCTGCGCTTACTTCATAGAAACAAGTATCTATTACGTATGATTTTTCATGATTAAACATGAAAAAGGAACGTCTTTATATGTGCTTTGTCAATTTTTTAGTATCTTTGTCATCGAAAAGTGTAAAGACTATGACAAACTACATGAAGACAATTGTTGCCTCTCTGATGCTGGCAACAGGTACGCTGGCCATGGCTCAGCAAGTGAATGACTCCAATACACCGCTGCATCTGATGCGTCCGGCCTATAAGATTGGCTATGGTGTCTCTTCCGTGGAACAAGTGAAGCAGACCATGGACCGTGTGCTGAAGTATATTGACGGGGAGACTCCTGCAAAACTGATCAATGGCAAGACGGGAGAAGAGGTTACCCAATGGAAACAGATAGATGCCGACACGAAACTGAAGCCGGGTGGATTCCGTTTGACCAGCTATGAATGGGGCGTCACTTATTCAGCTGTTTTGGCTGCTTATGAGGCAACGGGTGATGAGGCTTATCGTGACTATGCCTATAACCGTATGCAATTGTTGGCGTCGATAGCCCCTTATTATAATAAGGTGTATAAAAAGACAAATAAGATTGACCCTAACATGCGTCGCGTTATAGAACCTCATGCTTTGGATGATGCAGGGGCCATCTGTTCGGCTATGATCAAGGCGATGATGAAGGATAAGGGGTTGGGTCTCGAGAACCTGATTGCCAACTATTCAGATTATATACTGAACAAGGAGTACCGTTTGGCTGACGGGACGTTTGCCCGTATCCGTCCACAGAAGAACACGTTGTGGCTTGATGATATGTTTATGGGTATTCCAACGGTAGCCTATATGGGAAAATATACGGGTGAAGGGAAATATTATGACGAGGCTGCACGTCAGGTGCTGCAGTTTGCCCAGCGCATGTTTGTCAAGGAAAAGGGACTCTTCCGCCATGGTTGGGTAGAGTCGATGAGTGATCATCCTGCTTTCCATTGGGGAAGAGCCAACGGATGGGCTATTCTGACCATGTGCGAGGTGTTGGATGTTTTACCCGAGAATCACCCAAAGCGTAGTGATATACTGGAATTGCTCCGTGCTCACGTCAGAGGATTGGCAGCCTTGCAGCATCACGACGGTTTCTGGCATCAGTTGCTTGATCGGAATGATACTTATCTGGAGACATCAGCAACGGCTATTTATGCCTATTGTTTTGCCCATGCCATTAACAAAGGATGGATTGATGCAAAAGCCTATGGTCCCGTAGTGCAATTGGCCTGGCATGCTATAGAGTCAGCGGTGAATGAAAAAGGCCAGGTGGAGAATGTCTGCGTAGGAACAGGCATGGGCTTCGATTCTTCGTTCTATGCCTATCGTCCGGTTCATGTGATGGCAGCCCATGGTTATGGTCCCGTTATCTGGGCAGGTGCGGAAATGATCAATCTGCTGAAACAACAACATCCCAAGTCGAACGACAGTGCCGTTCAGTTCTATGATGAAGAAGTGCCTACCAACGAGCCCATCTTCAATTACGACGGAAGTATAAAATTTTAAAGGGAGAGAATTTCTTATTTGTAGAAATTCTTTTCAAAGGCTTGGAACTCGTCTTTCTTCAGCACGCATCGTTTCCACCACGATTCGATGAAGCCGAAGCCGTATCCCATCAGTTGTACAAAGGCTGCGGGGATACTGAGCAGTCCCACTTTCAAGCTCTTGTTCTTGATGCTGGAGTCGATGAAAATGATGAGACTGTAGAAAAAAACGGGTGCAAGCGCTGCCAGGCAAATCCAATACCAAGTGTGCCAGTTGGGTGCATCGTAGTGAATCATGGAGCGAGCAACGGCAGCCAGAAGAATCAATGCAATAACACCTACTGTGAATACTGTTGGCAGCAAGTGAACTAGTTTGAGCGTGCCGGGATGACGTTTTTCCAAATTGATGCGGGCTATACCACTATTATAAACCTGACGGAAGAATTTGCGGAAATCTGTACGTCGCTTGTGCCATACCCAAGCATTGGGGAATAGTTGCGGATTGTAACCAGCTTCCACTATCCGGTAGGAGAAGTCAATATCCTCACCGAAGCGCATCTTGGAGAATCCTCCAAGTTTCAGATAGACATCACGGCGGATGCCCATGTTGAAAGAGCGGGGATAGAATTTATCGAGCTTCTTCTTACCTCCACGGATACCACCCGTGGTAAAGAAAGAGGTCATCGAATAGGAGATAGCCTTTTGTACGGGAGTAAATGACGGATGCGAGGCATCGGGGCCGCCGAAGGCGGTGAGTGTAGAGTGTAGAGTGTAGAGTGTAGAGTTATGATTACTATCATCGGATGATGCTTCCGCTTTGTTTTTGGCGGCAGCAAACTCTACACTCTCAACTCTACACTCTACACTCAAGCCGTTTTCAACGGCTTGCAGATAGCCCTTGGGTAGGACTACATCGGAATCCAGGATGATGAGCCATTCGCCCTTAGAACGTTCTGCTCCATAGTTGCGTGCCTGTCCAGGACCACCGTTTTCTTTGACGTAATAATGCAAGTCAAGGATGTTTGCGAACTTGTCGCAAACATCCTTGCAGGGTTTTTGTGAACCATCTTCCACGATAACCACCTCAAAGTCTTTCAGTTCTTGTTCCGTAAGGCTTTGCAGGAGTTCGTCCACTTCATCGGGACGATTATATACCGGGACGATGATAGAATATTTCATTACTCCTTCACGCGCTGCAGGTAAGAACCGTCGCGAGTGTCAACCTGGACGAGGTCACCTTCGTCAATGAACAGGGGCACGCGAATTTCCACGCCAGTCTCCAGTGTTGCAGGCTTCGTGCTGTTGGTTGCAGTGTCACCCTTGATACCAGGCTCTGAATGAGTCACGCGAAGAATGGTCTTCACGGGCATCTCGGCGAAGAGGACGGTAGCCGTGTCAGCATCGCTCACCACTTCCACGATATCACTCTCCTTCATGAAGTCAACACCTGTTACGAGATCCTTAGCGATAGGAGCCTGATCGTAAGTTTCCTGATTCATGAAGATGTAGTCGTCACCGTCTTTATAGAGGAACTGGTAGGGACGACGCTCCAGACGAACGTCATCAAGCTTGAAGCCAACCTGGAAGGTGCGCTCCAATACACGACCATCGGTCACGTTCTTCAGCTTCGTGTTCATAACGGTGTTACCCTTGCCCGGCTTACGGTGCTGGAACTCAATGCAAACCCAGATGCCGCCGTCCATGCGGATGGCAGTACCCTTCTTGATGTCTTGTGAATTAATCATATATACCTTATTATATTATGTATTGTTCTCAAAAGCGCTGCAAAGGTACGATAATTTTCGAAAAAATCATAAAACTTTCGATTAAATTTAGCATATTTCTTTGGTATTTCGAAAAATATGAGTAATTTTGCACCCCAAATTGGTAGATAATAAATAAAATTAAATAGATAAAGCAATGAAAAGAACATTTCAGCCCCACAATCGCCGTCGCGTGAACAAACATGGCTTCCGTGAGAGAATGGCAACCAAGAATGGCCGTCGCGTTTTGGCATCTCGCCGCGCTAAGGGTCGCAAGAAGTTAACTGTTTCTGACGAGAACCACGGCAAGTAAGCCTCGGCGTTCGCAAGAAATCTTAAGGAAAACAGAAAGAAGTAAGGTGAAAACTTTGCTTCTTTCTGTTTTTTTTATACCTTTGCAAACAAAAGTACGGTTAGAACTTAGATATGAAGGTTTCACAATTCTTCGGGAAGTTTCTCAGTAAATATCTTTGGGGAAATTTGTTGGCGATGATGCTGTTCGTGGTTGCAGTTTGCTTTGCAGTCAAGTACGGCATTGACGTCTATACTCATCATGGAGAGAAGATAACGGTTCCGAACGTGGTTCATAAATCGTATGCCGATGCTGAGCATATCTTGGAAAGTCTGGGACTCGAAGTGCAAATCAGTGATACGGGCTATGTGAAGACGCTGCCGCCGGATTGTATTTTGGAACAGTCTGTCAAAGCTGGAAGCATTGTGAAGTCCGGCCGTATTGTCTATCTCGTGATTAATGCTTCAAGTACACCGACGATAGCCATTCCGGATGTCATCGATAATAGTTCCTATCGAGAGGCACGGGCCAAACTCACTGCCATGGGATTCCGGGTCAGTGAGCCTCAGATGGTACCTGGTGAGAAAGACTGGGTTTATGGAATCAAGGTTCGTGGAAGAAATGTCACCAACGGCCAGCGTGTTTCTGTAGAGGATATTCTGACCTTGCAGGTGGGTGACGGTATGATTGACGCAGCTGATTCAGTGGCTTTCGCTGATCCTGTATATGAAGAAGAGGAGGACGACTTTGAAGAGATTGTTGAAGAACCTGCAGAAGAATCTACTGGCGGTACTACAACCACTGAACCTGCTAAGCCGGCCACACCCGCTAAGCCTGCTGCTCCTAAGGCTCCCGCTACAGAGGAGAAGGATGAGTTTGAGGTGGTGACGGGTCCTTGAACTTAGGAAGTGCGTTTTTTGAAATAATGCTCAAAGGCTGATGGACGCTGAAATCAACGAGATAGAAGAGCAGGAACTCTATGAGCGGTTGCGCATAGAAGTGGATGCGGGACAGGTGCCACTCAGAGTCGATAAGTTTCTGGTGGAACACATGCCGCATTCCAGTCGTAACCGCATACAGACGGTGGCTGATGCCGGAATGCTCTTTGTGAATGAGCGTCCTGTAAAAAGCAACTATAAAGTGCGTCCGGGCGATATCGTCACCATGATGATTGATCATGCCCCTTACGATGATAAAATTGAGCCTGAAGAGATTCCATTGGAGGTGGTCTATGAGGACGACCAACTGCTGGTGATTAACAAACCGGCAGGAATGGTGGTTCATCCAGGATGCGGCAACTACCACGGAACATTAGTGAACGCCATTGCCTGGCATCTGCGCAATAATCCCGACTACGACCCTAATGACCCCGAAGTGGGACTCGTTCACCGTATTGACAAGGATACAAGCGGATTGCTGGTGGCAGCGAAGACACCGATGGCGAAGACATCTCTGGCGGCGCAGTTTTTTAAACATGAGACCCACCGGTCCTATAATGCTCTGGTATGGGCAAACTTCACAGAAGATGAAGGTACGATAGAGGGCAATATCGCCCGTGATCCCCGCGACCGTCTCCGTATGTGTGTCTTCCCGCCGGAATCTGAGATTGGAAAACCTGCCGTCACGCATTGGCGTGTTTTGGAAAGATTTGGTTATACCACGTTGGTGGAATGTGTACTGGAGACAGGCCGCACCCATCAAATCAGGGCTCACATGAAACACATCGGACATCCGCTTTTCAGTGACGATCGGTACGGTGGTGACCAGATACTGCGCGGTGAGCGTTCCGCGTCTTACAAGGCTTTCATACAGAACTGTTTCAGTCTCTGTCCCCGACAGGCCCTTCATGCTAAGACTTTAGGATTTGTTCATCCGGTAACCCGGGAACAGATGGATTTCAACAGTGAATGGCCTTCCGACTTACAGGCAGTCGTGGATAAATGGCGGATCTTCATTAAGGGTACGACCCGCGATACATTTGAATCATAAAGATAACAACATAAATATGAAAAATTTGAAAAGAAACATAGCCATCGTCTGCGGTGGCGATTCTTCGGAGCACGATGTTTCTATGCGCTCCGCACAAGGTCTCTACTCCTTTTTCGACAAAGAGCGTTACAACGTCTATATCGTGGACGTAAAGGGTATGGACTGGCGCGTTAACCTTTCCGACGGCACAACGACTCCCATTGACCGCAATGATTTCTCTTTCCAGGAGAATGGTAAACTGGTCATGTTCGATTATGCTTATATCACCATCCACGGAACTCCGGGAGAGAACGGTATCATGCAGGGCTATTTTGAGCTGATTCATCTGCCTTATAACACCAGTGGCGTGCTGGTGGAAGCTATGACTTTTGATAAATTCGTTCTGAACAACTACCTGAAGGGATTCGGTGTTTCCGTTGCGGAAAGTCTGCTGATTCGTAAGGGTTATGAGGAACTGGTCACTGACGATGAGATAGAGGAGCGTATCGGTATGCCCTGTTTCGTAAAACCAGCTGCTGACGGCAGTAGCTTTGGCGTGTCGAAAGTGAAGAATAAGGACCAGTTGGCTCCAGCTATCCGTAAGGCTATGATGGAAAGCGACGATGTGATGGTGGAGAGTTTTCTCGAGGGAACTGAAATCACGGTGGGCTGCTATAAGACAAAGGAGAAGTCGGTGGTATTCCCCATCACGGAGGTGGTTACAAAGAATGAGTTCTTTGACTACGATGCCAAGTATAACGGTCAGGTAGAAGAAATCACACCTGCCCGTATCCCGGAGGAGACGGCAGAACGTGCACGTCAGATCACTTCTTACATTTATGATATCCTTCATTGCAACGGCATCATCCGTATCGACTATATTATCTCGAAGGATCAGAAAATCTCCATGCTGGAAATCAACACGACTCCTGGTATGACTGCCACGAGTTTTATTCCGCAGCAAATCCGTGCAGCAGGACTGGATATCAAAGATGTGCTGACTGAAATCGTAGAGAATCAATTCATTTAAGAATGAATAAGGAGGAACTAAAACGATTTGATGAAATCAGGCCGTACGAGCCGGAAGAAATGCAGCAAGCCTTTGAAGATTTGCTCAACGACCGGCAGTTCTCCCTGGTGCTGAAGGGCTTTGTTCCTTGGTTGCCTAAGGGAGTGCGTAATGGCTTGCTGCGACTGGCCTTCAAGGGCGTCAAAACTCCGCTGGATTTCCAGAAGCGGTTTATGAAGCGTATCGTACAATATATTATTAAAAGAAAAACCGACGGTGCCACTTTTGACGATACTGAACTACCTCGTGACAAGTCGTTGCGCTATACTTTCGTGAGCAACCATCGCGATATTGTGCTCGACTCCGCTTTCCTTGACCTCTTCCTGGTGGAGGCTGATTATCCCACGACGGTGGAGATTGGCATTGGCGACAACCTGCTCATCTATCCCTGGATTAAGCGGCTGGTGCGTATGAACAAGGCATTCACCGTTCGCCGTGGACTTACGCCGAAGGAGATGCTGCGTTCCAGTCAGTTGATGAGCAGCTACATCCATTTCGCAGTTAATGAGAAAAAGGAAAATATCTGGATAGCCCAGCGTGAAGGACGTGCCAAGGACAGTGACGACCGAACCCAGGATTCCGTTCTGAAGATGCTGGCTATGGGCGGTGACTTGCAGAATCTGAACATTGTACCACTGACCATCAGCTATGAATACGATCCCTGCGATTACCTGAAAGCGCAGGAGTTCCAGCAGAAACGTGATGACCCGAAGTTTAAGAAGAGTCGTCAGGATGACCTCGTCAATATGCGGACAGGCATCTTCGGCTATAAGGGGCATGTACATTACCATTGCGCCAAACCTATCAACAGCTGGTTAGATGATCTGAAAGACCTTCCTAAAAAGGATTACTTCAATCAGCTCAGTGAGCGTATCGACACCCAGATTCATGCCAACTACCAACTTTTCCCATGCAATTATATTGCCATGGATGAGCTGGAAGGCACACAGGCTTTCACATCCGAATATACGGATGCTGATAAGAAGCGCTTTCATGACTATTTGGAAAAACAGCTGGCAAAGATCCAGTTACCTGACAAAGATGAGTCTTTCCTTCGTGAACGGATGCTGACAATGTATGCCAATCCGCTGCGTAACTATTTGAAAAGCCATCAATGAAGATTCGTCATACTATAGCAGATACGAACGGGTTAAGGGCAGCTTTGCTTTTAATCTCTTGTTTATTCATACCGTTTCTCTCCTCCTGCAATCAGGAATCCTATGAGTCAGGTGATGGGGAGTATTCTTATATGAAGGCTGAGTTTGTGGATGCTTACACGAATGGCGATGCCAAATTGGTGAATGTGATGACCGATGACGGCGACTCGTTAGCTCTTTCGAAACCCTTGGAACGTAAATGGGCAACGAAAGCCGACTCCACTTATCGGGCTCTTCTATATTATAATAAGGTGGAAGGAAAAGCTGAACCAGTCTCTTTGTCCAATGTCCCTACACCCAATATCCGCATGACGTCGGAACTCAAGGAAGAAGTGAAAACGGATCCGGTGAAGTTTGTTTCGAGTTGGAAGAGTAGGAATAGGCGTTATCTGAATCTTGGCATCACGCTGCTTACCGGTGCTGCCAAAGAAGAACTGAATCATAAGATCGGAATGCTCTGCGACTCTGTGGTGACTTCTGCGGAAGGACGCCAGCAAGTCTATCTCCGTCTGTATCATGATCAGGGCGGTATACCTGAATATTACAGTATGGAAGGATATGTAAGCATCAAAGTGTCGCGGCTTCCTTGTAAACTAAATGATGGCGACATCGTTCATGTCGCCATCAATACCTATGACGGTTGGATAACCCGTCAGTTTGAATATTAAATCTTTCTTTAGAGGCTTTCCAGCATCCGCTTGATTACTACCGAAGCGGAAATCTCACGATTGGCAGCTTCTGGAATCACCAGCGAATTCTTACTTTCAATGACGTCGTCGGTCACTATCAGACCACGCCGAACGGGCAGACAATGCATAAACTTGCCGTTGTTTGTCCACGACATATGCTCTTCATCCACGGTCCACGACATGTCCTTTGACGTGATTTTTCCGTAGTCTGCTGGATTGGTGACGCCGGGATTTGACCAGTTTTTCGCATAGATAAAGTCAGCACCTTCAAAGGCTTCGCGCTGGTTGTAAGTCACTTTAGCGTTTCCAATGAATTTCGGATCGAGTTCATAGCCTTCGGGATGGGTAATCCAAAGATCCACGTCTTCCGCCGCATTCATCCATTGGGCGAAGGAATTAGGAACAGCCTGCGGCAAAGCGCGGCAGTGGGGAGCCCAGGTGAGAACGACTTTCGGACGTTCCACGGTCTTATGTTCCTCAATGGTAATCAAGTCAGCAAAGGCTTGCAGCGGATGAACGGTTGCCGTTTCCATGGCAAATACCGGACGGCCGGAGTATTTGATAAATTGATTCACGATAGTTTCCGCATAGTCGAATTCGCGGTCCGTGAGACCCGCAAAGGAGCGGACACCAATCAAATCACAATAGCATCCCATCACGGGAATGGCTTCCAGCAGATGCTCGCTCTTATCACCATCCATGATCACGCCACGCTCGGTCTCCAGTTTCCAGGCTCCGGCATTCACATCGAGTACGATGACGTTCATACCCAAGTTCATGGCTGCCTTCTGTGTGCTGAGACGCGTTCGCAGACTATTGTTGAAGAAAATCATCATCAGCGTCTTGTTCTTGCCCAGATGCTGATATTTAAAACGCTCGTTCTTAATCTCTTGTGCTTCGGCTAATGCCTGGTTCAGATCGCCGATATCTTCTACGTTGATAAATGTATGCATATTTAATTTCAATTATTTCTAATATAAAATTCTTAACTCTTAACTCTTAATTCTTAACTCTTAATTCTTAATTCTTAATTCTTAATTCTTAATTCTTAACTCTTAACTCCGTCCTATGGCCGAACCTGTCCGTTCCCTTCAATCAGCCACTTATAGGTACACATTTCTTCGAGTGCCATAGGACCACGGGGACCGAGCTTCTGTGTGGAAATGCCAATCTCAGCACCTAATCCGAACTGAGCACCATCGGTGAAACTCGTGGGCGCATTCACATAGACGCAGGCAGCGTCCACTTCCTGCTGGAAACGGCGGACGTTTTCCGCGTTATCCGTGATGATACTTTCACTATGACCACTGCCGTAACGGTCGATATGCTGCAGCGCTTCATCCAGGGAAGCAACGGTCTTGATAGCCATCTTATAGTCCATAAACTCCGTTCCGAAACTCTCTTCCGTTGCATGCTGAATAAGTGAAGAGTGAAGAGCGAAGAGTGAAGAATCATTCTTTAGGGCTTCAAAGGATGCCTCATCGCAATATAGTGTTACAGCAGGATTATGCTCCAGTAGGGACTCAATTAGTTTGGACAGATCCTGAAGACGCTTCTCATGGATAATCAGACAGTCGAGGGCGTTGCAGACAGAGACACGGCGCGTCTTGGCATTATGGATAACGGGCACTCCAATCTCCAAAGAACCAAACTCATCGAAATAGGTGTTGACCACACCGGCACCCGTTTCAATTACCGGCACCTTGGCGGTGTCGCGAACGAACTGTATCAGTTTCTTGCCGCCACGAGGGATGCATACATCAATATAGCCCACTGCATTGAGCATCTCGCCGGTAGCCTCGTGGGTAGCTGGAAGCAGTTCCACAACGGCGGGATTCACGCCTTCGCGTTCCAGAACCTCATGAATGAGGGAGATGATGGCGCGATTAGAGTCATCGGCATCTCTTCCGCCCTTCAACACGCAGGCATTGCCGCTCTTGAAGCAAAGGGAAAACACGTCGAACGACACATTCGGACGGGCTTCGTAAATAACGCCGATAACACCGAAAGGTACGGAAATACGAGTCAACACCAGACCGTTTTCGAGTGTCCGGTGCTTCAAGACCTTACCCAAAGGATTCTCCAAAGTGGCCACGTGGCGCATGTCGGAGGCTATTCCTTCCAGACGGGCATCGGTCAGTTGCAGACGGTCGTAGAGTGGATTCGACTGCTCCATGCGTGCCAGGTCCTTGGCATTTTCCCTGAGCAGCATGTCCTTTTGTGCAATTATAGCATCTGCCACTTGCAGCAAGATAGCGTTTTTCCGCTCATCGCTGATCAGCGCCAGTTCTTTGCTGGCAGCCTTTACGCGTTGAAATGTTTCTTTCAGCTCCATTTTCGCTGTTCTTATTTTATAAAATCTTTGTTGTTTCAGTTTGCAAAATTACGAATAAAAACCGAAAAACTTACATTTAGGAGCCGATTTTTCACTTCTGCTTCCAATCCGTTTACAAAATATGAATTATAATATTAAATAACAATCCTATTAACATCGTTGAACAATCCTATTAACATCGTAGAACAATCCTATTAATATCGTTGAACAATCTTATTAACTTTGTTCTTAGCTATTTAAACTTTAGAATGATAAGAATTCAGGAAATCTTTGATAAGAAATCAATGAATTTATGATAATACATCAAGGGCAGGTATGAGAAAATTCGTTGAAAACCTGTCGGTTTTCGTTGAAATTATTTGGAAATTGACTCTTTTTATTATTAATTTTGCAGCAGATTCATATATAAAAAGAATAATTTATGAGAAAAAAAGGATTGATTTTGCTCTTGATAATGATAGCTACAACGGTCAAAGCCGGCGACTATGACTATCTGATTATAGAGAAAAATGGCGGTGAGGCCACTGCTTTCGTCAGCGATGGACTGACGCTGACTTATTCCTCTTCAACAATGACGGTACAGCCAACTTCCGGTTCTGCAACTACATTTGATTTGACAACGCTTTCGAAAATGTATTTCAGCAGCACGGGTAGTGCAACAGGTATTGAGGCTTTGGACGCGACGACAGGCGAGGGTAGCGTGGAGGCGTTTGACATGGGTGGCCGTTCCTGCGGTTCTTTCCCCTCAGTTTCCGATGCCGTCAAGCAACTTCCGAAGGGCATTTATTTAATGAAAGGTCAGAAGAAAACCGTAAAAGTGATTGTACAATGAAAAAGATACTGATGACACTCTTTGTTGCGCTGACGGCTTTAGGCGTTCAGGCGCAAACGCTTGATGTAAATATGTCGGGTGTAACTTACCGTTTCAATGCTGCTGATTGTGGAGATATGACTTATGGCAGCAGTGGAACGACATTGACCATCAATGGAAAAACTTTCACCGTGAGTAATAATAGCATTACGATTGATACAGACGGCACACCCATGGATGACCACTGCGTGGAGGTTGCCTACAACGGAACGTCTGCCAAAGTGGTAGCTTCCGGTGATTTGATGGATAGTCTGACGGTTTCTGTTGATAATGCGAAGGTGAACATTACTCAGCATGATGCCGTGGCTGAGGAGATAACCTATACGCTTTCAGGCACTTCTACCGATGGCCAGTTCTACATGACGGGTTCCTATAAGGCTACCGTAGAGTTGAATGGTCTTACTCTGACCAACACCACAGGTGCACCTGTTTATATCAATAACGGCAAGCGCATCGACTTCAGCGTGAAGAAAGGTACGGAAAATACGCTGAAGGATACTTCTGCCAGCACCGATAAAGGCTGTCTCTATTGTAAAGGACACCTGGAAATGAAAGGCAAGGGAACTCTGAACATTTATGCCTATGGAAGCAAGGCGCATGGCATTAATGCAGGAGAATACTTTGAAATGAAGAACTGTATGGTTAATATTCTGGCGGCAACGAAGGACGGAGTCAACTGCAATGAATATTTCCTGATGGAAAGCGGAACACTGAAAATCAGCGGAACAGGCGACGATGGTATTCAGGTTTCTTTGGATGGTGAAACTTCTACAGGTGAGACCATCGACCATGAAGATGAGGATACTGGAAACTTCTATATGATTGATGGAACCATCATCGTGGATGTAACAGCAACTGCCGCAAAGGGTATTAAGGCAGATGGAAGTATCACGGTTACGGCTGGAACCATTACGGCAACGACTAGTGGAAATGGTGAATGGGACAGTGATGAGCTCAAGACGAAGGCCTCGAGTTGCATGAGTGCCGACGGAGATATGACGGTCAATGGCGGAACGTTGACGTTGACGAGCACGGGTGCCGGAGGTAAGGGACTCAATGTAGATGGTTTGCTGACGGTTAACGATGGCACGATTACGGTGAATACTTCTGGAAACGCCTGTGTCTATACGGGTAGCGCAATCAATAATAATTATACTGGAAACTTGGATCGATATGATAGCGACTATAAGTCTGTTGCCAAAGGTATTAAGGCAGGAACAAAGACATTGAAGTCTGCCTATTCTTCCTCAACACTCAGCAACAACCAAAAGACTAACCCCAACTACTATGACTTCACCGGCGGTCTGGTCATTACAGGAGGAACCGTTCATGTGAAGACTAGTGGAAATGGCGCTGAAGGCATTGAGAGCAAGAGTAACATCAGTATATCGGGCGGTGAGGTGGCTGTCGTAGCCTACGATGATGCCATCAATTCCGGCAATGACTTTACAGTCAGTGGCGGTACCGTTCTCGCTTATGCTACCCATAACGATGGAATGGATTCAAACGGAAATATGACAATCAGCGGGGGAACGGTTTACGCCATTGGGGCTTCTTCTCCTGAAGTGGCCATCGATGCCAACTCTGAAGCCCAGAAGAAACTGACTTTCAGTGGCGGCAATCTGGTAGCTGTCGGCGGTCTGGAATCGGGTTCCACTCTTTCACAAGCCTGTAAGGCTACTTCCTCATGGAGTTCCAACACTTGGTATGGCCTTTACAGCAATGGCACATTGGTGTTTGCTTTTAAAACTCCTAATGCCAGCCGTAATTCGCAAATGGTCGTTTCCACATCGGGAACTACTACGCTCTTCCCCCTGAGCATCTCTGGTGGTACTGATTATCTGCTGGATTATGCCAACACAGGTGGCAGCTACACGAAAGGAACACAAATATCCCTTTCGTCCTATAGTGGCGGCAACAGTGGTGGTGGCCCCGGTGGCGGCGGCGGTCCATGGGGCTGGTAAATATACATAACGAAGAAGGCAGCGGAACAATAACCGCTGCCTTCTTCATTTCTGAATCATACGTTGAATTCAGTATGTGGCGTCGTATTTGGATTCACGACCAAATCTATGAGGATGTTATCCCGTTCACCATTGGCAATAATAACTTGAATACCGGCAGACTGAATCTTACTGGCTGTAGTGTATTTCGAATGCATACCTCCACGGCCGAAGGCACTCCTCTCGGGCTGTATATACTGAGAAAGGTCTGTCCCGGGTGCCACGTGACCGATAAGTTTCGACTTCGGATCATCAGGATTACCCGTGTAAATGCCGTCGATATTACTCAGCAGAACAAGTGTTTCGGCTTGCATCATGCGGGCGATGAGACCTGAGAGTTCATCGTTATCGGTGAACATCAGCTCTGTGACGCTGACCGTGTCGTTTTCATTGACAATAGGAATGACATCGTTCTCGAGCATCACAGTCATACAAGCCTTCTGGTTCTCGTACTGTTCGCCAGGCTGAAAGTTCTCCTTCATGGTAAGCACTTGTCCGACATGCATGCCATATTCGCGAAACAAGTCGTAGTAAAGTCCGATGAGTTTTGCCTGACCCAGAGCTGAGAACAACTGTCGCTGTTCAACAGAGTCGAGGTCATGATCCACCTTCAGTTCCCCACGACCACTGGCCATAGCGCCTGAACTGACGAGAATTACTTCGTAGCCATTGTTGCGCAGCCATGCTATCTGGTCAACAATCGCCGATACTCGTGTCCTGTCAAGTTTGCCGTCCTTTCTTGTCAGTACGTTAGAACCTACTTTTACTACGATTCTTTTCATGATTTTATTTCTTGTTGTCCTTATTTCGGATTTCCACACGGCGAATCTTTCCGCTGATGGTCTTAGGCAGTTCGTCCACAAACTCCACGATACGCGGATATTTGTAAGGAGCCGTCTCGCGCTTCACATGATTCTGAAGCTCTTTCACCAAATCATCACCAGCTTTGTCTTTCCATTCCTTGCCAAGAACGACGGTCGCTTTCACAACCATTCCGCGGATGTCATCAGGAACACCCGTGATAGCACATTCCACCACGGCGGGGTGTGTCATCAGGGCACTCTCTACTTCGAACGGACCAATGCGGTAACCGGATGACTTAATGACATCATCCTTACGGCCTTCAAACCAATAGTAGCCGTCTTCATCTCGCCAAGCCATATCACCCGTATGATAAACGCCATCATGCCAGGCTTCCTCGGTGAGTTCTTCATCGCGGTAGTATTCCTTGAAAAGACCAACGGGCTTTTTGGAAATGTTTTCCGCATAAACCACGATCTCGCCCTTTTCACCGTCTTCACAAGGGCTGCCATCGGCACGAATCAGACCAATCTGATACTGGGCATTTGGCATTCCCATGGAACCGGGTTTTGCCTTCATCCAAGGCATAGTGCCCAGCGTCATGGTCGTTTCCGTCTGTCCGAAACCTTCATAGATGGTTATACCCGTAAGCTCTTTGAAATGATCGAAAACAGCAGGATTCAGTGCCTCTCCGGCGGTGCAGCAATACTCCAGTGCAGAAAGATCATATTTCGAGAAGTCTTCACGAATCATGAAACGGTAGATGGTGGGCGGTGCACAGAACGAAGTCACGTGGTATTTTGCCATTTGGCGCAACATAGTATCGGCATTGAACTTCTCGTGATCAAACACGAATACGGTAGCACCGGCAAACCACTGGCCATAGAACTTGCCCCATACCGCTTTGCCCCATCCTGTATCAGCCACGGTAAGGTGGAGGGAATGCGGTTTCAGATTATGCCAGAACACACCAGTTGTCAGGTGTCCCATGGCATAGAGATAATCGTGGGCTACCATCTTCGGCTCGCCGCTTGTACCGCTTGTGAAGTACATGATCATCGTGTCTTCGTTGTCGTTGACGTGTTCCGGTCGCACGAACTTCGGAGCTTTCTGCCATTCGCTCTCCCAATCGTGGAAACCTTCGGGCACGGGATTGCTCTTGCCTTGTGCGGCTTCGTTGACAGCAATAAGCGTCTTGACGGTAGGACTCTCCGGCATGGCAGCTTGAATCTGCTTCGTCACATAGTCATCATCCACACAAATAATTGCCTTCACATCGGCGCGTGTGTTACGGTAAACAATGTCGTGCTTAGTCAGCATGTGCGTGGCAGGAATCACCACGGCACCCAATTTGCACAAAGCCAGCATGCAGAGCCACCATTCATAGCGGCGCTTCAGGATAAGCATCACGGGATCACCCTTCCCGATACCCAGCGACTGCAGATAGGCAGCAGCTTGATCGCTCTGCTCTTTCAACTGTGCAAAAGTGGTTCTGATTTCAGCGCCTTCGTCATTGGTCCAAAGCAGGGCAAGTTTTTCGGGTGCTTCTTTTGCCCATTCGTCCATTACATCATAGGCAAAATTGAAATGGTCTGGAATGATAAACTCCAGATTCTTATTGTAATCCTCCACCGAGGAAAAGGATGTCTGCTTTAAAAATCTCTTCAGCAGACCCTCCCCTTGCCCGTCCCTATGAAGGAGGGGAGTAGATGCTGTTTGTGTTTCTGTTCTATTCTTCATTTTATTCTATGCTTTTAATAATCACCCCCTCCCTATAGGGAGGGTAGGGGTGGGTCTTTTATTCTACAGTGAATGCCAGGAACTTCACGGGCTGATCGCCCACAGCCAGCATGCCATGGGGTTTAGAAGAATCAAAATAGATGCTGTCTCCTTCGGTCAGTGTGATGGTTTTGCCATTGATATAGAGTTCCATCGTACCTTCAAGTACCATGTTGAATTCTTGCCCCGGGTGTGTGTTCTTATAAACGGTATGCGCATTGGGCTTTGGCTCAACGGTCACGATGAACACTTCTGCCTTACGGTTGGCAAAGCCACTGGCCAGACTCTGATACTTATAAGCCTTAGTGCGCTCAACGGAAAGGCCCTGTCCCTTGCGGGTGACGAAATAAGAACGCATGTGTGGTTCCTCCGCAAACATCAGCGCATCGGCAGAAACTCCATATTTCTTGGCGACCTTCATGAGGTTTGAGATGGTAATATCTACCTCGCCGTTCTCAATCTGAAGATATTTGTCGAGCGAAACACCACAAGTTTCTGCCACTTCCTCGGCGGGAATGTCAAGTACTTCGCGTAAGCCTTTCAGGCGCTCACCTATTTGTTTAATTGCTTCTTCCATAATAATGTATTTGATAATTGGGTGCAAAAGTAATGATAAATTCTGAGATAATGAAGAATGTTAAGTATTTTTCTCAGACTAACGATGGTCTTCTATCTTGCAGTTGGGATACTTTGCCTTTTGGAACTGGAAAACAGTGTTGCTGATATTTCCAGCCTTGAAATCGGCAAAGGAGACTTTGGCCCAGAAGAGACTCAGAATCTTGATTTTAAGTTCTTTAGGATAGTAAGTGCCTGATGCTATCAGTATTTTGACATGTTTCATCTTTGTATTCTTCGCATCTGGCTTCGCCTTCAATTCGACCAAGTAGTCGTTACCTTGCTTCGAGATGTGATAGTTGAACTCATCAGGATAGAACTTGAACTTCTGCAGCAACTCGTCTTCTTTGTTTACTTTCGGGTCGTGAATCTCCACGATATTCTTGTTTGTTCTCAATTTATAGAGGAGCTTTCCATCGTTCCACTGGATGGTATTCCCATGGATGGATTTGCTCATGTCACCCTTGTACCATGCTGAGCCATTTTCATGGTAGATGCCAAGGATACTGATTTTATAGGTAAAAGCCACACCTTCCTTGCCAAAGAAATGGTTATAGGCTCTTTGGAATATCTGTTTAGCCTGACGGGAGTTGGAGTTTTCCTGAGCACTGATGTTCAGGGGGAAAAAGCAAAAAAGACAGAAGAGTAAAACGATTTTTACCCACCTGTCTTTAGACTGATATGATTCTTTGTTCACTTGTTTATATGTGTTATGCTTGCTTATGATTGATTCTGACTTGCCTCTTACTTCGCTCCGGCTTTTAGTCCGCGGATAACAGCGGAGGTAAAGCCAGCATGCTCCATTTCGTTGAGGCCTTTGATAGTGACACCGCCGGGAGTCGTTACCAGATCAATGGCGGCTTCGGGATGAAGACCTGTCGCTTCAAGGAGTTTCACGGCTCCTTCCACGGTCTGCATGACAATGCGTTTCGCATCGTCGGCCTTGAAACCGAGTTCCACACCGCCTTCTGCAGCGGCACGGATATAGCGCATGGCATAGGCAATACCGCAGGAGGCGAGGGTAGTGCCCGCAGCCAGATGCTGCTCATCGGTAATAAGTGTCTCTCCCATTTCATCGAAGAGGTCGATAATCTTAGCTGTCTCTTCTGTCGTGGCATCCACGGGAACGATAAAAGTCATTGATGACAGTTGGGCAATGGCAATATTGGGGATAACAAGGAAGAAGGGGATAGGAGCGCCCATCCATTCCTTGATTTTTGAAGAAGGCACACCAGCTGCAACGACAACAAGCAGCTGCTGCTCGTAGTTCATGTTGTCCTTAATGCCTTTCAAAACGGGTTCTACTAACCAAGGCTTGACAAATACCATGACTACATCAGCTCCCATAACGGCAGCATTATTGTCGGAGGTCACGTTTGTGCCCATGGCTGCAAACTGTTGGAGAACGCTTTCAGAGGGGTCGCTGACAGTAATGTCCTGTGCTTTCTCTTGTCCTGTTGCTATCAGTCCTTTTACGGTGCTTCCGCCCATGGCTCCCGCACCAATCACAGCTATCTTCATATCTTTATCACCTTTTGTTTGTCATTTGTCATTTAGCGCAGCGCGAAGTCTTTCTATGAAATCGTCCACCTCGTCTTTGGTCAGACAGAGTGGTGGCAGCAGCCGCAGAATGTTCGTTCCGGCGCAACCGGTGAAGCAATGCTGCTCGTAAACCAAACGGCTGCGTACTTCCTTGTGTGGGACGGCCAGATCAACACCAATCATCATTCCACGTCCGCGAACCTCTTGGATGACGGGATAGTCTTTCTGCATTTCCTTCAGTCGTTCTATAAGATATTCTCCAACAAGGTGGGCGTTTTCCACAAGTCCTTCCTTCTCGAAAATATCAAGCACAGCTAACGCGGCGGCACAAGCCAAATGATTACCACCGAAAGTTGTACCTAATTGTCCGTAAACGGGCTTGAATTCGGGAGAAATCAGCACGGCACCCATGGGGAATCCGTTGGCAATGCCTTTGGCCACCGTGATGATGTCGGGACGAATGCCAAGCCACTGGTGTGCAAAGAACTTTCCGCTGCGGCCATAACCACACTGGATTTCGTCGCAAATCAAGATGGTTCCGTATTTCTTGCAGGCAGCAGCCAGTCCTTGAGCAAATTCTGCCGTTGCCATCTTAATGCCACCAACACCCTGAATGACTTCCAGAATTACAGCGCAGACATCGCCCTTAGCCAGTTCAGCCTCCCATGCAGGAAGGTCATTCATGGGCAAATAAGTGACGTGATTGTTATCGTTGATGGGCGCTATAATCTTCGGATTATTGGTTACTTCCACAGCCAGAGAGGTACGTCCGTGGAATGCTTTCTCGGCAGAAAGCACGCGGGTGCGACCATTGGTGAATGAAGCCAGTTTCAAAGCATTTTCATTGGCTTCGGCACCGCTGTTGATCAGGAACAGTTGGTAGTCGTCATAACCACTGATCTTCCCTAAACGTTCTGCGAGTTTTACTTGCAGGTCGTTCTTCACCGAATTGGAATAGAAACCGAGTTTATTCAGTTGCTCGTTCACCTTCTCCACATAATGGGGATGGGCATGTCCCACGCTGATCACAGCATGTCCGCCATAAAGGTCGAGGTATTCCTGCCCTTTGTCGTCCCAAACCTTACATCCCTGTCCTTTCACGATGTTCACATCAAACAGGGGATATACATCAAATAGTTTCATCTTTCAGTCTCTTTCTTTAATACGGCTGCAAAATTACTTATTATTTCTGACATTCTGCCACGATTTCCGTGAAAATCGTAAATTATACACATGTTTTTTTGACAAATCTTTTTTTAGAGTAAATTTATTGATAATCAACGTATTATTTATATAGCACTGTCTAACAATCTACAATAGTAGAAATTAAATTGGCTCTATAGCCCTTTTTCATTAGGATAGAAAATAGTAACATCTACAATAGTAGAAATTAAATTGGCTCTATAGCCCTTGCCAGACATTTCTTTGAACTTGGATATCTACAATAGTAGAAAATAAATTGGCTCTATAGCCTGGCATCGGCAACAACTCTCCCTCCTAATCTACAATAGTAGAAATTAAATTGGCTCTATAGCCAAACCGCCGAGGGCTGGGAGGTAATCAAATCTACAATAGTAGAAATTAAATTGGCTCTATAGCCACACTTCTAAACTCTCAACTCGATTAAAATCTACAATAGTAGAAATTAAATTGGCTCTATAGCCCTACTTCTGTTCCCGAGTTTTTTACGTTATCTACAATAGTAGAAATTAAATTGGCTCTATAGCCCTTTTTCATTAGGATAGAAAATAGTAACATCTACAATAGTAGAAATTAAATTGGCTCTATAGCCAAATCAAACTTTTCTTTCTTCATTTCTTATCTACAATAGTAGAAATTAAATTGGCTCTATAACCCAACTCATTCTTCAGCGAGAACTTCGAATCTACAATAGTAGAAATTAAATTGGCTCTATAGCCCTTAAAGCAAAAGACATGAAATCACCCGATATCTACAATAGTAGAAATTAAATTGGCTCTATAGCCATCAAGGCATTGCCGCCGTTTCTTAGAAGATCTACAATAGTAGAAATTAAATTGGCTCTATAGCCATGTTCATCTTGATGTCCTGCGAGTTCAATCTACAATAGTAGAAATTAAATTGGCTCTATAGCCTCGAAGAAGAGCGGCGATTCAATAAGCAATCTACAATAGTAGAAATTAAATTGGCTCTATAGCCGGTAGCCGTGTGGAACAGGTCAGCTTCCCTATCTACAATAGTAGAAATTAAATTGGCTCTATAGCCGCACCTGCAAGAGCACCCCATTCAATAGATCTACAATAGTAGAAATTAAATTGGCTCTATAGCCCAACAATGCTATCACGATGCCGTAATTATCTACAATAGTAGAAATTAAATTGGCTCTATAGCCTCTATTCGATTGCAAATATAGAAACAAATTCTCACATTGCCAATTATTTATGTAAAAAAATCAAAGAACATATCGAAGACATACTGTCCCCACCTGTCAAAGGTAAAAACACTATTTTGCTGATTACTAACTATTTATCCGCATCATTCCGAATGTAAAGACAGAGGTCTGCATTATAAGTACACCACATCTTTATCTCTATGAATGGCATTTCCGAACTTCTCAACTCTTGCATTAGGAGCATCAAAAATCAATACGCTATCTGCGCCTGTAAACACCTTGCTGAATCTTTCTACGATATTCAGTTTGATATTATCTATTATCCGCTGAGTATTATTCACTTCATAAACGGAGAACTGAAGGCGTATTGCTCCTTGAGATCGAAGCATCTTCGCGAACTTCGTCCTTGATATCATAACTAACAATTATCATTGTAAACAAAATTTAGTATACTGACCAATGTCCTTTTTCCCCATAAAACAACGGTAGTATGATTGAATATATCTGAATATTTCCGACTTGTAGGGCACTATCGAGTCGAAGAATACTTGGCTATATACCTTGTTGTTCTCTATCTTCAGCCGATACTCTCCCTTATGTATATCAAAGTCTTTCTCCGAGAATTGCTTCTTGTTAATGGCTGTTCTTGTTGTCCTGTCAACAATACAACGGAACGGTTCCATCTAGTCGCATATCAACGACTTCCGCTTGAACCATAAACGATGATAGACTGTCTTCCATTAGTCATTGAGATAGGACTTATTCTGAGCAAACAGAAGCCATTCCTTATTGGTTATGGTTAGTGACAGTTTTTCGTCTTCTGGATTATCCCGTATCTTGCGAACTATCCACAGTCCTTTGCGGGCAATATTATAGGCTCCGTTAGCATCTGCATCAATAGGCAAATTACTTATGCTTTCGCGGCTGTCAAAGAAATGGCCATTCTCGTCAGCAACAGGAGACAAAAGATAGTCTTCTTCGGAATTGGTTATGCTATTGCGCATTTGAAGCAGCAACTTCATTAATCCAAGCAAATCTCTGTAAAATTGTGCATCTGCCTGATTACAAATGGCCTCTTTTATGTTGCCAGATATATCAATTTCTTTCTCGTCAAAGAGTTTCTTGAACTCATCTGTCAGTATTATCCTTTCATTGTCCCATTGATTATTTTTCTGAGAATTACGGAATGTGCGGATTCTCTCTCCATACGTGCATAGAGTCCACTGAGTGCGAGTGCCATCTGCCTTGGTGGTGAAATCGTTATAGTCGAAGGTAAACTCGAACCAACCTTTTTCAGTGTTGAAACTAATCCGCTGGAATTTCGAGAAGAACAGACGGGCTTTCTCACGAGTATCGTATCGGGTATCAAGCAGATTTACAAAACCTGTCACAGGGTCTATTTTGCTGGTGTTCCATGCTGGGATATAGAATATGCAGCCACACTGATGCGAACGCTTCCATTTCTTTGCCTCACAAGTTAGTTGCAACGGATGCAACAAGCCTGTAACTTCAGTTGCATCTGCTTGTTTGTCTATGTAGCAGTTGAGTTTTTCTATAAGCATCTTTTCGAACTTCTCGTAAACCTGTCGCTCAATTTTCTGACGTCCACGCATGAAGCCTGAGTTTAGGTCTTCAAGAACAACAATGGCCTTATATTCCACCATCATTTTCGAGATGACATGAACGACCTGACTCAGATAGCCTTCCTTCAATTCTTTTATAGTCTCAATGGTGTCCCAACTGCGACGTGCATTCGTACGGTCTCCCTCACGTTTTACTAATAAATCATGATAGTTTGTTTTATAAGTTTGACCTTTATACTCATTGATAATATCGTTAAGAGTCATTTGCTTCACAATATTACCATTCAAGTCAATTAACGAGAGATAAAGCAGGTGACGCTCACCTCTGTCTATGCCTATGATGTGTGTGAAATCACCTTGGCGGATGGTTTCTTGAACAATAGGATTTATATTGAACTGTCCAGTTCCTTTGAAGTTTATGGTAATAGGCACATGGAACTGGAACTTGTCAACAGTATAACGCCTGTCTTTTATGATGTCGTACTCAAAGGTGCTGGTACGTTTCTTGTTGAGTTCATTTTTATTGGCTATTGACTGTTTAGCCTTATGAATAATACGATTCTCGGGCTGAATACTGGCTTTACGATAGAACACTTCTGCCTGACCATTCAACTTATAAACGACATTGCTTAGGTTACGTTCATCGAATAGCATTTTCCAATAGAGCGTATGCAGGTTTGGTGTGCCCTTGCTATACTCCGAGAAGTCTTTGTTCCAAATGCGGAAGAGATAAAGTTTACCCTCGTCAACAAGTTGATTGATATAAGAAGAAGAAACAGAATGTGATGAAAGCATATAGCCCTGATCTTCCACTTCTCGATAAAAACCGCTAATATCATCATAGGTATGCGTGTCTGAAAAATGGAAGCCGAATTTGCACCAATCTTCATGTTTATTGATTGACCGTTTAAAGAAATCTATCAATCTATGACAATCTGATAAATTAAAGTCTTTACCTTTTTTGTGTGTACCACGCTTATAACTGGATACTATAGACTTAGAAGGTGCGAACTCATCTATTCGCGACTTTGAAAAGAAAACTTTGGGAAGCATTTTGTTGGCACCTGGCAACAACTTATAGTCAATCTTTTCGTAACAATCGCCATCTGAAGGTGTCACATCTGCTTCAAAAACACGATTGGATTTTTTGTCCATTATACCAAGATAATAGAAACCGTCTTTGCGCAAAAGAATGCCCGTACAGTCTGGCTCCTTGTTAACATCCCAGCCTCCAAGCAACTGTGAATTGTCAAAATTCAACTTTATCTTCTCTGTGCTATAAGGTTTACGTGTCAACCAGTTTCTAACTTTATTATAGAGAGGGGTTACATTATCCAGTTCATCCCAAATCATTTGGAAACTACCATAGAAAAGTTCGTCCTTCTCTAATTCTTCTCCACTACCCAACAGAGGTTTGATGAAGTGTTGGAGGTCCTTGAATGCGTCAAGTAATGCTTTGATCTTTGTAACCGCAGGCTTGTTCTGGGAAAGTGCGTCGTCTGTATCTTTCATCTTTAAAATAACCCGTACATTCTCATAAGCATTCTCTATCTGTGCAAAGAGGTTCTCCTTTTGTGTAGTCTCTGTATTGATTGCACCTGTAGAAATGAAGTACTCTTCAACACTTCGAGGTTTACCGTCTTCAGTTTCAGGATGAGGCAGATTGTTCAGAAAAGAAATACTGAAACTTTTCTGCGTTTTGAATATCTTAGATATCCGATCTTCAAAATCCTCATCAGTTTCCTTCTTTTTCCTCGGAGTGATGATTTTCAGTTGCTCCTTTATGGCATTCGTATAGACATCATAACGGCCAAATAGGTGCTGCGAGATGTCAGTTAAGGAAAGATCATTAGTAATATTGATTTGCGAGAGATCATACTCCCTCAAATGCAATAGAAGCGAACGCAATGATTCATTCTCGTTACCCATCAACAGCTCATGCAAATGGGTGTATGATTCATTGATAGCCGCAAGCATTTTCTCATCAGAATCAAATTCCTCTGCCATCCACGATAACTTCTCCCGATCACTTAGAATCTGCTTGTATAAAGGCACGAGGAAGGGCAAGCGTTTACTCTTGTCTTTTTGTTGTTGGTTGTAGAGGTTTACGTATTCATTGATACCTTTAATCTCCGTACCATCTTCCAGCACCTTTTTGCCTATTATATAGTTGTAAACCTCAATATGTGGTTGAGTCAGAGTTTCAGAGAAATAATCCAAACGGAAAATTTCTTCTATGCTTCCTACATTCAGATATTCTTCCCAGCCCTTATAGATATTAATAAAGTGTTCGGCAACAGAGGTTTCAGCAATTTTGGTAAAAGCCTTCATATTGTCCATAAACTTAGGCAGGTTCTGATGAATTAGCCTATAGGCAATAGCCGTAGATTTCTCTTCCGCAGAATACATGTTTCTTCGATTCTCATGGAAACCTGAGAAGTATGTTGTAAAGTCTGCAAACTGTCTGACTAATGCCTTATCCTCTTCATTGTCTAGAAAATCAACCAAATCCTCGCGAATAAGTTCCTTCTTGAAAATTCGATCATAGGCCGAACCGTTTTCCGTCAATCTCTTAGCAATGATGGCACGCAGATTATCTTTAATTTCAGAGAATTCTGCCTCTTGGGCATCATCACGTCTAGCCATCTCATAAAGCATTTGATACTCTTCAAGCGAATCAAGGTTCCCTTCGCTTATTAAAGGCAATTTGAAATCCCACAAACGATCTTTTATGAATTGTTTGTGATATTCGTCAATAAATCCTTTCACGACTTGGTAATCCTTTGCACGCTTCTCGTCACGTGTAAGGATACCATTCTTTTCTATATTCTCCTTAGTCTTTCCAATTGGTTGGAGTTCAAAACGCAATGTTTTACTTACAGGATATAAGTTCGTAAATTGTTTTAGGTTCTTCATATCGCTTGCCTTAAGTTTTCAATTATGACCACAAAGATACTCAAATTTTTGAGTATTTCATGAATAATAGCACAAAAAGTTTGAACTGTTGCAAAAAGCGCAACTATTGAGCGCATAGGGGAAGTGGCCCCATGTGAGTCCATATGTCAAACAATTGCTTTCTGGCTAGAAATGACTATTTTTTCAATTGACTTACCGTATTTCTTAGTGGTAGGCACAACAGAATAAGCAAAGAAAAATGCTAACAACACCATCTTTTTCCATTTTATGATTTCCATTTTTTATGGAAAAATCGTTGGCTTTGCCAGCAAATACCAAAAGAATATGGCAAAGGAGAAAGTAAAGATTGTAAACCCGTTCGTAACCACTGGTTATGCAAGTACTCAATAATGCCCACTTCGTGTTTCCGGTTCCGGAAATGATGATGAATCGGAGAGCAATTCATCATAGATCGCATGCTGAAAGATAATGAATCCGACTCCGAAAGTTTATAGATTCCACATCGAAAGATAATAAATTTCGCCAGGAAGAACGGAGCAAAGCAAAAAACAGAATGAAGGCGGCATGAAAGCGCGCCTTCATTCGTATTCTATTGAAAATCTATGGCTTCAGGCATATATGAGGGCGTGAAGGCACTGGTATGTCTCTCTTAGAAAGCAGATGCCTTAAGCTTGAGACCAGCGTCTTCGGGCAGCCCGAACATGATATTCATGTTTTGGACGGCCTGACCGACTGCACCTTTCAACAAATTGTCGATAATGGAAGTGATGACGAGTTTGTTACCAAACTTGTCACAGTGAACCAGACATTTGTTGGTATTCACCACTTGCTTGAGATCGAGTGCCTTGTCGCTGTAATGAGTGAAAGCCGCATCCCTGTAGAAATCCTTATAGAAAGCCACGATGTCCTCTAAAGGCTTGTCGGTCTTGATAACTTCTGTAACAAATATACCGCGGGCGAAATCGCCACGATAGGGAATGAAGTCGATAGAACAACCCCCCACCGGCTCCCCCGAGGGGGAGGGGGCTATAGGGGATGTGATATGCGGTGTGCCGGCGGGCTTCACTTCGTTGAGACTCTGGCAGATTTCGTGCAGGTGCTGGTGGGTGAACAGCTTATAGGTGCTCATGTTGTTGTTGCGCCACGAGAAATGGGTCGTAGCACCGGGCTTCTGTCCGGCTCCCGTACTTCCTGTGATTCCATTCACGGCTACATCATCATTGATGAGTCCCATCTTGGCAGCAGGAAGCAAACCTAACTGAATACAAGTGGCAAAACAACCGGGATTAGCTACGTGCAGAGCCTTTGTCGTCTCTGCCTTATGTATCTCGGGCAGACCATACACGAAGTCATGATTGCCTTTGATGCGGAAATCCTGTGCCATGTCGATAATCTTCACATTGGCAGGAATCTCATGTTCATTTAGAAACTGCTCACTCTTGCCATGTCCGAAACAGAAGAACACGACATCAACCTGGTCGAAAGGCAATTCAGAAGTGAATTTCAAATCAGTATCGCCAATAAGTCCTTCGTGTACGTCGCTGACAAGATTCCCCGCATTCGACTCCGAATTAGCAAAGACAATCTCCGCTTCAGGATGGTTAAGCAGCAGACGGATCAGTTCTCCGCCTGTATAGCCGGCTGCGCCTAAAACCCCCACCCTTACCCTCCCCGAGGGGAGGGGTGTATTTGTTTCTATCATATTATTCTGACAATTTGTTTTTTATTTTATTGATAACTCCAAGTATATTTCCCAAGATCTCCTCATTAGAGAATCTGATTACTGTAAATCCTATTTCGTTCAACCGTTCAGTCCTAAACTCATCTTTTTCTATCTGTTCATACTCAGAGTGATAACCTCCATCAACCTCTATGACAAGTCTTTTCTCGATACAGACGAAATCTACAATATAATCACCAATGATGTGCTGTCTGTTGAACTTTACAGTTAACTGCCTCGCGCGAATATATTGCCACAATAACGTCTCTGCTTCAGTTGGAAATTTCTTGTTCTTAAGAGCAAATTCTTTCAAGAGAAGATACCTGTCGGGTGATGCCGTGTTAAAGTTACCGTCATTCTTTCCCATCGCTATATCTCCAAATTCCCTCCCCTCGGGGAGGGACAGGGTGGGGGTTATCTCTCCTCTTCCGGATGAATACCATAGTAAACGCGGAGTGGGGTAGAGCTCACCTTAATGAACCCCTTGGCTTCTTCGGCTGTCCAACCGTGCTGCATCTCGCCGTATTCACCTAGTTTGCTCTTGGTGAGGTCATTTTCGGAATCCACACCGACGGTCTGGAAACTGTAAGGACGGAGTTCCAGAATAGCCGTTCCCGTCACATTGCGCTGTGAAGAGGTCAGCATCGCTTCCATATCTGGCATGACAGGCTCCAGATACTGACTCTCGTGCAGGAACATTCCATACCAGTTGGCCACCTGATCTTTCCAGTACTGCTGCCATTTTGAGAGTGTTGACTTCTCCAACAGACGGTGTGCCTCGATGATGAGTTTCGGAGCGGCTGCTTCGAAACCTACGCGTCCCTTGATACCGATAATAGTGTCACCCACATTGCAGTCACGGCCAATAGCATAAGAAGCACCAATTTCCTCAATCTTCTGAATAGCTTGAATCTTATCTTCAAACTTTTCTCCATTCACCGCTACAATTTCACCCTTCTCAAAAGTAATCTTCAACTGAGAAGGCTGTTCGTTGGTCACATGCTTCAGATAGGCGTCCTCGGGCAGTCCCTGAGTAGGGTCAAGAATCTCACCACCACAGATGCTGGTACCCCAGATTCCCACGTTATAGGAATACTTCAGTTTTGTAAAATCGGCAAAAAATCCGTGCTCGTTCAAGTAGTCAACTTCTTCCTTGCGGCTCAGTGCATGGTCGCGTGTAAGTGTGATAATCTCCACACCGGGAGCCATCACGAGGAAAGTCATGTCGAAACGGATTTGGTCGTTACCGGCGCCTGTTGAACCATGGGCAATAGCATCTGCACCGATTTCTTTTGCATAACGTGCAATGGCGAGGGCTTGGAAAATACGCTCCGAACTAACCGAAATGGGATAGCAGTTGTTTCGAAGCACATTACCGAAAATCATATATTTCAGTGATTTCTCGTAATACTCTTGGGTTACATCGAGAGTCACATATTGTTTGGCGCCCAGTTTGTAGGCGTTTTCTTCATTCGTTTTCAACTGCTCAGCACTGAAACCGCCAGTGTTGGCACAGGCTGCATACACTTCATAACCGTCGTTCTTCAGTTTCATCACGGTATAGCTGGTGTCAAGTCCACCAGAGAATGCAACCACTACTTTCTTTTTATCTGCCATAATTATATATATGTTATTTTTGTTCTTAGCCTAAATACTTTAATCCTTTTCACTCTCCTGACCATCAATCTTTCGGATTCTTTCCAACACTTCATCGGGAATCTTGGCGGGCAGGTGCTCTGCAGGATCAAACAGCATACCCGTGCAGATGCAGTATTTACGTTCCGTACGTTTCAATACGTCAACGTTCACACATCCTTCACACCCGCGCCAGAAAGCTTCATCGTCAGTGAGTTCTGCAAAAGTGACAGGCTTATAGCCCAATTGCGTGTTCATCTGCATCACGGCAGCACCACTTGTCAGTGAGAATATCTTAGCCTTGGGCCATCGGATGCGGGCCAGTGTAAAGGTCATGTCCTTGATTCGCTTGGCTACTCCTAAGCCGCGGTAGTCAGGATGAACGATGAGTCCTGAGGTTGTCACATATTGTTTGTTACCCCATGTTTCAATATAACTAAAGCCGGCAAATTTTTCTCCTTCAAGAGCAATGACTGCCTTGGCTTCCTTCATTTTGGTGGTCACGTATTCGTGGGTCCTTTTGGCAATACCTGTGCCACGCACTTTGGCGGCAGCAGTGATAGTGTCAAGTATGGTGTCAACGTACTTCTCGTGCGATGAATCGGCCACCATAACTTTTATTTCTTCCATTACAGATTAATTCTTAATTGTTTAATCGCAAAGCGACAACTCTTAATTCTTAATTCCTAACTCTCAATTCATCTGATGTTGGGTATCACCATGCTCAGACCTTCGATGACATCCAATTCGCTCACTCCCTGTTTGATTACGATGAAAATGGTATCATCGCCAGCTATGGTACCGATAATCTGAGGTATGTCGCTGTTATCAATATTATAGGCAATCGAACTGGCATAGCCTGGACGGGTCTTGATAACGCCCATATTGCCAGAGAAGTTGATGCTGACAAAACCACTCGACTGCAGCATTTCCATGGCAGAACGGGGGGTGCTTACGCGTTTGTACATAGTCTCGTTAGGCAAAACATATACGTATTTGCCGTTCATCGAGGCTGCCTTGGCAACCTTCAGCTGTTTCAGATCTCGGCTTAAAGTGGCCTGAGTCAACTTGAATCCTTCTTTCTCCAGTGCGCGGAGCACTTCCTCTTGTGAGCCCAGTTCCATACTTGAAATAAGCATCTTCAGGGCTTCCATTCTGCTGTTCTTTACTTTCATGTAAGTATAAATATGCTAAATTCGGCTGCAAAATTATACATTTTGTTGCATATTGCCAAACTTTTATCGGTTAATTTTTGCATAAAATAAAAAGATGGGGTGAATTTTTATCCATCCCATCTTCCGTTTTATCCATTTCTGTTTTACTCTCTGTTGCCTCCGAAGATACGCAGCAGATAGAGGAAAAGGTTGATGAAGTCGAGATATAAACTCAAGGCACCCATCAATGCGATCTTTTGAACGCCCTCGTCCATACCGTCGGCCATCAGCAGCATTTGCTTGATCTTCTGGGTATCCCATGCCGTTAGTCCTACGAAAATGACAACACCGATATAGGAGAGGACCATATCAAACATACTGCTTTTAACAAACAGGTTTACGATTGTTGCGATAATCAGGCCAATAAGTGCCATGAACAGTATCTTTCCAATGCCACTTAGGTCTTGTTTGGTGACATAGCCAAAGACAGACATAGCACCAAACATACCTGCTGTAATTAAGAAGGTCTTGGCAATCACTGTCTGACTGTAACCCAAGAAAATGACAGACAAAGTGGCACCGTTTATCACCGAATAGAGGATAAACAGCAGCGTGGCCGTTGTCAATGAGAGGCGGTTAATCATACCAGAGACGATGAAAACCAATGCCAGTTCAGCGATAATCAGCCCCCACATTACCATGGAATTGCCAAAAACTAGCTGCAGCAAGGCAGGACTATGGGCAACACCATAGGCAGTCACTCCTGTAATCACTAAGGCCAATGCCATCCATGTATATACTTTGCGCATCAGCGCGGGAAACGAAGCGGAAGTAACTGTGCCTTCTTTTTCGTTAATCATTCTGTACAAATCTTTCTCTTGCATAGTTGTATCAATATAGGTATACTATTTTTATGTCATTTAAAGTCTTAACAAAATTCGTGCCGAGAATCTGTTTTGACGATCTGATTGCAAACTTAATCATTTTTTTCCGAACACCATCAATTTTAAATCATATTTTTCTCTCATTAATAATTATTTGGTTATGACTGCCTCCAAATATTTCTTTATTATATAATAAGGTATTATAGAAATAGCCATTCAAACAGACATTTTAATTAAAAATGAAACTTTTTGGAAAAAATCTTCGGAAAAGTTTTGGTAGTTCAAAAAAATACTGTACCTTTGCACTCGCTTTTAAGGATAACAACCAACAAAGCACTTGAGAGACTAAGGCCATGACATAACCCAAGTAGTTGGGTTTTGTAAGTGTCGCTCTCTAATAAAGAAGCGTTCTTTGAACAAGATTACATAAGACAGATAAGTAGTAGTACAAGAAGCAGGTGGAGAAATCCACTTGGGTATACGAACCGTTAGATTCTTGAATAAAATTACGGACAGCAGTCCT